>Ga0310344_10000168_pt1 | contig 54107 bp, 53 predicted proteins | sample HC15DNA20200_MG_FD_203801 | JGI IMG/M metagenome (GOLD analysis project Ga0310344, IMG submission 203801) | Marine microbial communities from station ALOHA, North Pacific Subtropical Gyre - HC15-DNA-20-200_MG | ecosystem: Environmental > Aquatic > Marine > Oceanic | place: Pacific Ocean: North... | reverse complement strand
CCCACCAAGTAACAGATGTCATTGAAGCCATGTCGTCTGAACATGGCGGCCCTCCAACCGAAATCAGAGTTGATGGAGGGGCTGCAGCAAACAATTTACTTATGCAAATGCAAAGTGATCTAGTAGGTTGCAACGTCATTAGACCGTCACAGATTGAAACTACAGCTATGGGGGCAGCCTTACTTGCGGGATTAGAACTAGGTTTCTGGGACAACACGGATGAAATTACCGATATGTGGAAGGAAGACCACATATTCAAACCAGTAAATCAGAATTCCGTGCAAGCCCGACGCCAACTATGGAAGCGCGCTTTAACAAAATGCCTGGATTGGGCTTAACAAAGACTGGCCTACACTCAACAATCGCCGAGCAAGAACTTTACTTTTGCCACACTATTCGCCCCGCAACCACAGTGGCTACAGGAACTAGGTGTTCATCAAGCACCACCACATCGGCAATGTTCCCAGCTGCCAGACTTCCCCTATCGTTCGCCAAGCCAGCAGATATTGCTGGGACAAGTGACCCCATCTCAACTGCCTGTTTAACATTCACATCTAACCATTTCCAAGCATTGCAAACAGCCAAGTTCATGGATAGCGTGCTACCGGCAAGATGTTTTTTGTTGACGCGAGACACACCATCACTGACCTGAATTTCATAACCACGCCATTTATATTCACCATCACCCATACCAGTCCATGGCATGGCATCTGAAACCAGAGCCACAGATTTTTTATCTTTAGTCATCAACAGAATTCTTGCAGCAGCCTCGTGGACATGATGGCCATCCAAGATGAGTTCGGCTATGACATTGTCAGACTCCATAATTGCTCCAACCACCCCAGGGCTTCTGTGATGAAATGCACTCATCGCGTTGAAGAAATGAGTGCTTCTAGTCAATCCTGAATCTATTGTCCGCTTCACCACTTCATAAGCCGCATTGCAATGCCCTATCGACGCTATAACCCCATGCTTTTTAAACACAGCCAAACATCCGGGAAGATTGTCATCAAAAGATATCGTCATAATTCGCAATAATCCACCTGCACAAGCAACGAGCTCATTGAACTCGTCCAAAGAGAATTGACGGAATTCATTGGGGTCAAACATCCCTGGCTGCTCAGGATCTAAAAAAGGACCCTCCAAATGCATCCCTATCATGGCAGAACCCTCTGCATTGATGACCTTCAAATCTTGGATCAAAGACTTCAATTCATTGGGTGGGGCAGGACTTATGGTTGGCAAAAATGCGGTGACACCAGACCTTGCTAGATGGACAGACATTGCCTCTACATCATTTTTACCCTCCATTACATCGTAACCGCAAAAACCATGAATATGTGTGTCTATAAGTCCTGGAGCTATGATGGCCCCTGGAAAATCTAACGAATCAGGCGTGGGAACATGTCTTACATCCGACAAGGCGGCAACAATACGGTCATCCTCGATAGTAAGATATCCCCCCTTACCTATCCCTTGTGGAAGCAATATTGCATCAGCAGTCAGAATCAATTTTCAGCCAGCAAGAGCATCGCGGAATCCTGAATCATCCTCAAATGCTCCTAGAACAGCTAACCTGTATCTGGAAGCATCCAGAACTTTATCTGCAACCCTAGTGATGTCTTTAAGGCTCACGGACTCTATATTGCCGATCACTTCTGACATGGGTATCACCCGATCCATAAGGGCAAGCTGTCCCCCAACCCAACTCACCACCCCTCGCGTGTCCTCCGTACCCAATATAAGCCTACCTCTCACATATTCTCGAGCTCGGTCTAGCTCTTCCTGCTCCAAATCCTCTCCTACAGAAGATAGTTCAGTAACAATTGCACGAACTGCATCTTCTGCACGGTCGGGGCTAACTCCCGCATACACACCAAATACGCCTTGGTCTGTGAGCGGATACGAATATGAATACACAGAATAAGCCAATGCCATCTGCTCACGTATCCTCAAGAACAGTCTGCTGCTCATACCCTCCCCAAGTACAGCATTTAGCAAGGCTAAGGCCCATCGATCAGGATCTTCTAACGATAATCCCGGCGCCGTAAGTACTAGGTTTGCTTGCTCGGTACCGCGGTCCTCAACAATGACCCCCTGATCGGTAGGAAACGTATCACAACTTGTGTAGGAAGCAGAGTTCGAACCAGTCTGTTTCCATGTTCCGAATTCTTTTTCGACAATCTCATAAGCTTTTTCATGTTCTGCTCGCCCTACAACAGCAATCACTGTGTTCTCAGGCACATAATTGGTTTCCATATAATGCCTTATGTCACAGCCAGCTGTGGCTAACAAGGTTTCTCGACTCCCAATTATGGGCCGGCCTAATGGCTGATCCCCAAAGGTGATTTCATCAGACAACAAGCCTACTGCCGAATGAGGATCATCCTGAGATCGATCTAACTCCTCCAATATCACATTTCGCTCTTTTTCAGCCTCTTGGGGTTCGATAAGTGGTTCGTTCACCAAGGCGCTAACAACGCTAGTCCCGAGCTCGAAATTGGTCACCGGAACCCGCGTCCAATATGTAACCAATTCTTTTCCCGTACTGGCATTCATATTGCCACCCACCCCTTCAATAGCTTCACTTATATGCCTCGAACTTGGCCAACGTTTGGTGCCTTTGAAAACCATGTGCTCTAGGAAGTGTGCAATTCCTGCGTTTTTTGCAGGCTCCCACCTAGAGCCCGCCTTCACAAAAATGGCGCTGGTGACAGCCTGAGTATGCGGCATCGTTACAGACACAAACCTCATACCATTAGACAGAGTCATGATTTTTGCATCATCAATAGGGCTGGAGTGATCGTATGTCAATACTAAAACCTTTCATAAGCCTCATCTGAATCTGAATTCGAGAAATATATAGACAGACGATATAAAGTATTACCCATGTTAGTCCAAAAGCAATATCACGGTGTAATCCCTGTTGACATTAAGAATTAGACCAATCGGAGATCCAGTCCTCAGAAGAACGTCAGAAATCATCGAAGTCATCGATCAAAAGCTGATGGACCTCGCTAACAAGATGGTATCCACAATGAGAAAGCACAACGGAGTAGGGTTAGCAGCTCCTCAAATCGGTGTGAATTTACGCCTTATAGTTATCGAAACACCACTAGAATCCTGTAACAACAATTCTGATACCAACTGGGAAGAGACTCAGTTACTCAAATTAATAAATCCCAGCATAATTGAAGCTAACTCATTTGAAGAAATGCGAGAAGGCTGCCTTTCTCTGCCAGGATTCATCACCAACGTCGAAAGAGCAAACGCCGTTACAGCTAGAGCTACTGACATGAGTGGAACCCAAATACAAATTCCAGCAACTGGTTTATTGGCACAGGCACTGCAACACGAGATCGATCATCTTGATGGAATTCTGATTCAGGATCGTATAGACGGTATCGTCAATATGACCAAGTTGGATCCCCCATGGCTAACCAACAAAACATCTGAAACACCAGAACGCCGATAAGCCCTTAAACACTCATCCACCCGAACCCAAAAGGTGCTGATAGTCTAGCCTGCAGCTATCTATTGGCCTCATATACCAGATGGGACAATTCAGGAAGCAATATTCGTTCCAACGCCACGCTCACGGCGTTCGGAGATCCCGGAGTGCAGATCACTATAGCCCCGTTTCTTGACCCACCGATAGCTCTACTCATTATCGATGCCACACCGATTTCATCCCAGCTAAAGCGCCGAAACGCTTCTCCAAACCCATCCAGCTTTTTGTCCAGCAAAGGCTCTATTGTCTCTACAGTTAAATCGTGTTTGCCCAATCCTGTGCCACCACAGAAAATGACGCACTTGCCCGGTTCAGAATGCTTATTGCACTGATCAATGATCTTATCCCTATCGTTGGGTATTAGGGTCCGATGAGCCATTTTGTGACCAGCATCTATTATCAAAGTTTCGGCCACATCGCCAGATATATCTGTCTTTTCGGTGCGGGAATCGCTAACCACAATTACAGTGCAAGCAATGGTTCCAATTTCCGAAGCAATATGCCGATGTTCGTTTGTAGATTCCGACCTTGCCGTCTCTATCGTATTAGCCTTAGCGCTATAGTTAGTTCCATAACAAGTCAGATACTATGCTTTCGCATGCGCTCCTGAATCTTGCTCACAATATCCAACGCCTCGGCACGAGGCCGCTGAATCACATTCCTTCCAAAAATAAACCCAGCGCAACCAGAAGCCAATGAAGTTTCAACCCTATCGAGCAACAATTGGTCAGGAGCACGCGAACCTCCAGACATAATTACCAGAGTTCGTCCAGCAGAAGCCACTATCTGCGTTAGGGCTTCATCCAGAGTCCACGTTTTCGTGTCATATGGAGCAGGCGCCTCAGGAACAGGCCCTATCACTCCGTCCGCATCCGCATTAGGGTAATTGACTTTCACTACGTCAGCACCTAATTCCTGCGCAACACGTGCTGCATAATCGATGGCATAAATCGAATCTCGTCCGCCTTTGGCGTCAACATGTTCCCCACGAGGATAAGCCCACATGACTATCGGTATACCGGCTTGTTCCGCTTCACGACGGACAGTGGCAAAAGCCTCGAAATCGGATTCTTGCTGAGAGCTACCAATATAGAGTGTGTAGCCTATCGCATCTGCCCCCAATCGAACCGCATCCTCTATCGATGCGTTCAATGGTGATCTCGGTGAACTAGATGGTGGTATCTCAGTCTTACCATTGAGTTTCACTATCAAAGGTACTTGTCCAGCATATGGCCCCATGAATTTACTGGCCAACCCTACTTGCACAGCTATAGCGGAAAACCCAGCATCTACTGCTAGCTGAAACTGATAATCAGGATCCAGGCTATCAGGGTTTTCAAAGAAATCCCTTGGACCATGTTCTAACCCATGGTCTACAGGTAAAACCATCATAGTGCCCCCACCTGGGCCAGCTCCATAAAGCATTCTATGCAATCGTGTTTGTTTGCCAATTCCAATATCTAGATCGCTTAATGACAATCTTTTATTCATACAAATCCCATCCGACTTTCCTTATGTGGGCTAATCGCCCACGTTAGCGTATGAGCACAATTTGCGAAAATTTTCATCCGGGCATAAAGAACAGCCTATATAAACCCCTTCTTGCACCCCATCTCCATGGAAATCACTGCCACCAGTAGCCAAGAGATCATATTTCTCGGCAACGTTGGCATATTGCCTGTGTTCAGATGCTGAAAATACTCCGTAATAGACCTCTAGCCCTACTAGGCCAGCTTCTTTTGCAGCAGGCAACATAGATTCTAAATCGAGACTCCTACCGTGGAAATCATAATACGGATGTGCGATTACAGGAAGCCCACCGGAATCTCGTATCATTTCCACACCAGCAACAGCTTCAAGCTTTCTATGAGATACGTAGGCAGGTGCATCATTTCCGATCCATTTGTCGAACACTTTTCCCCAATCAGATTCGTACCCGGCTTCAATTACCGCCCGAGCAATGTGGGGGCGTCCTACGGTGGCACCTGCAGCCAATTCTTTGACACGATCAAACTCGACAGCAATACCCAACTGATTTAACCGATCAACCATTTCTTGAGCACGATTCACACGATTATCTCTCTGATAGGCCATATGCTTTGACAACCCTGGATTCTTAGGATCGCAAAAATACCCGAGAACATGTACCGTTTGTTCTCCAAGTACGGGACTGATAAATTCTGTAGACAGCTCTATACCTGGAATTACAAGTAAATCTGCTTCAAGACCCGTCCTTACGGCTTCATCGACTCCATCCATAGTGTCATGATCGGTAATAGCTAACCCGTTCACGCCTGACGACGCAGCTTGCTTGACCAAACTCATCGGGCTTAGCAGCCCATCAGAAGCATTTGTATGGGTATGCAAGTCAGCCCCTATTGATTTTGTCATTTAAATACAGTTCTTCTCATTGCTTCAATGGTCCGGTTATCCAGCTATGCCCATATGCTTCCATGAGTTTGTCAGCAGAGGCGGGTCCCCAACTACCTTTTGGATAGGATCCCAAAGATGAAGAAGGCCCTTCCGAAAATTCAACTATTGGGTCAGTAAGTTGCCACGCCAACTCAATTTCATCACTTCTTGTGAACAATGAAGCATCCCCTTCTAGAGCATCCTGTAACAAACGTTCATATGCGTCTCCAATTGGAGCTGAAACCGAATCCGCATATCGAAATTCCATATGCACTGTGCTCATTTCCATGTTTCCACCTGGTTGCTTAGTTTCAAACCGAAGATGAACACCCTCATCCGGTTGTATACGTAATATCAGTGCATTTGGACTAATTGCACTTTGACTATCACCATCAAACATCACATGTGGAGGTTCTCGAAACTGTACTACAATCTCGGTCAAGCGTTCCTTCAGAGCCTTTCCTGTTCTAAGATGAAATGGAACTCCCAACCATCTCCAATTATCTATTTGCATCGTAACGGCACAATAACTAGGCGTATGGGATCTTGACCTAATCTTCGGTTCGTGCAGATACCCATCGTACTGGCCAAAAACAGTACCATTAGGAATTTCCAAGGTACTCATAGCTCGCACTGCACGAAGGACCTTAACTTTCTCGTTCCGCAAAGATTCAGCGTCTAATGTGGCAGGAGGCTCCATCGCAACCAAACTTATAAGCTGCAACAAATGGTTTTGATACATGTCACGAAGTACTCCAGCAGAGTCGTAGTACCCACCCCGATGTCCAATACCCTCATCCTCTGCCACAGTGATCTGAACTTGTTCTACATAATTCCTGTTCCAGAGCGGCTCAAACATTGCATTTGCAAATCGCAACACCAATATATTTTGCACCGTATCTTTGCCTAAATAATGATCGATTCGATAGATCTGATTTTCGTCAAACACCGAGTGCACATGGGCATTCAAATCCCGTGCAGATTCGAGATCAGTACCGAAGGGCTTCTCTATCACAATACGACGCCATCCAGCCGCTTCTTTCGCCATTCCTTGCCTCCCTAGATGCGACACAATGGAACGATAATACCGGGGGGCACAAGACAGATAGTAGATCCTATTTACCTTTGTACTTCCTTCAATTTGCACTAATTCTGCATTGAGCTTTTCGAAATCCTCCAGCTCTTCGAAGTCAGTCCTAACGTATTTCACTTTTGCTAGGAATTCAGGCCATAAATCATGATTAGGAGGCTTCAATCGCTCGGTAAAATACGAGTTGGTATCTAGGTTTGTATGAGCAGCAGCCACTATGTTTAGTTGATCGGGCAATTCATTATCAGCGTACAATTTGTATAGGGATGGAATCAACTTACGGCACGTGAGATCGCCCGAAGCCCCAAATATCACTATTGTTGTCGGAAGGTCTGACATGCGGCTATTTACTCCGTACTGCATGCCCGCCAAATTGTTGACGTAACGCCGCCAGCATACGATCCGAAAAAGGCGACTCGTCTCGTGAACGAAACCTCCGAAGCAGGGCAAGGGTTAACACTTCAGCCGGACTATCCAAATCAATAGCCTCTTGCACAGTCCAGCGACCTTCCCCTGAGTCCTCCACGTACGCTTCGAGAGCACTCAAATCAGGGTCTTCCTCTAAAGCTCTAACAGCTAAATCCAACAACCAAGATACGATAACACTGCCATGCTGCCACACCTCCCCAACTTGATGCAGATCAAATTCATATTCACGTTTTTTGCCAAGGATTTCAAAACCTTCTGCCAAAGCTTGCATCATTCCGTATTCAATACCATTGTGGATCATCTTTGCATAATGACCTGCACCTGCAGAACCGACCAACCCATATCCCCGATCTGGTCCAGGAGCCAAAGTCTTCACGACGGGCTCGAAACGAGCAAAAATCTCTGGCTCTCCACCAACCATAATGCTGTACCCGTTTTTCAAGCCCCATACCCCTCCACTCGTACCTGCATCCAAGAAATTGAACCCTGCTTCAGCAAGATATTTAGCCCGTCTCTCACTGTCTTTATAGTTAGCATTTCCACCGTCTATAATCGTGTCATCCGGATCTAAGAGGGTCATCAATTCTTTTATCGTAGACTCTGTGATATCACCCGCTGGCAGCATTATCCATATCCCACGCGGAGCACTCAATTTTGTCACGACTTCTTCCAGGGAACTGGCACCAATAGCCCCTTTTTTTACCGCAATATCAATTTTAGATTTGTCCCGAGTAGTGACCACTACGCTATGCCCACCGTTCAAGAGTCGTTCAGTCATGTTGGCTCCCATACGACCCAGACCAACTAATCCTATTTCCAAAGCAAATACCTCCTATATAGCTACCTGCGTTTCAAATATTTATTATGTGTATTCAATAACAAAACTGTTATAACACCAGCTCCAGAGGCTATTACTCAGACAGCCGACGCAATATCGTAAACCGCATCCACAATGTCATCGTGATTATTGAGCTCGATTCTTGCTATTCGAAAACCTCTGTTCCTGAGCGCCTGATAATCACCTATAGACTGCGCTTCAGCAAGCATAGAAAATCCATATGGACTTCCCGGTATCGGTAATTCCTCCCCTTTTTCGCAAATCTGGATAAACCGCCCAACAGCACTGCCACCTTTATGTAATTGCCCTGTCGAATGGAGAAATCTTGGCCCATAACCTTTAGTCGTTAAGATGGCATGTTTGTCAAAAATTACAGCACGCAAGTGCTGCAAGGCAGCATCCATCTCATTGGAATACCCGACATAGGCCATTATTGCTAGATATTGGCCATCGCCCATATCAGACAAAATTGTGCTTATCGATTCATCAGACTTGAGCACAGGCATTTCTTCACCCCGACGGCAAGCTGCCAAAATCTTTTCTGTATTATCTTTGCTTTCTTGAACATTTGGCTGATCAAATGGATTGATACGCATAACAGCCCCCAAAACACTGGTAGCAAACATCCAACGATAAACCTCCGATCCAAGCTTGTATTTATCGTCAATCGATAACCGAATAACATCATGCCCACCCTTGATTAACTCTGTAGTATGTCTATCAATAACAGCGTTTTCATCACCAGTTAGACTTAAGGCGACAAACACTCTATCGCGGCTATACTTGCCCACGTCTCCCACAGGCTCATCTAAAACAGGCAGCATCCCCTTGCAGTCCTTGCCTGTGCTTTCTGCAATTAATTGTTCAACCCACAATCCAAAAGACCTTATAGCTGGCGAACAAATAAGTGTCAGCTTGTCTCGATTGTTCAAATAGGAAATACCCAATTTTATGCCCAGACTAAGCCCTGGATTTTCATCAATCTCAAAAGTGTTGACGCATGCCATTTCCGCCTGTCTGGCATGGTCAGTCAAGGCTTTAACATCTAACCCTATTAGAGCTGCAGGAAGTATTCCGAATGTGGTGAATGCCGAGTACCTTCCTCCCACATCAGGGTCGGCATAAAAAACCTTACGGAAACCATATTCCCTTGCCAAGTCTGCCAGGGGTGTACCAGGATCTGTAATAGCTACGAATGACTGACCCGCATTCTCTCCAATAGTACTGCTAATCAGCCCGAAAAAGTAACGGCAAAACGCTATTACCTCCGTTGTTGTACCGGATTTACTAGAGACCAAGAACAAAGTCTTCTCGTACCTCAACTGCTCAGTTAATCGGGTTACGGTACTCGGTATAGTAGAGTCCAACACAATTAAGTCAGGATATCCTTCCGCACTTCCCCAACATTGCCTAATCACTTCTCCAAAAAGACTGCTGCCTCCCATACCGAGCAAAACTACTTTAGTGTAGCCAGAATCACGAATTTCATCCGCAAACGCAACATATTCGCCGACACTATCGGATATATTCGAAGGAGCGTTGAGCCATCCTAAACGATTTGTTGTTTGAAAGTCGTCGCCATCCTCATTTTGCCATGTACTACCTTCACGAGACCAAATCCTGCCAGGCAACTCCCTGACATCGAAATCAAAACTATTTTGCAAACATTCCAATATCTGTCAGCTCCCTATTAGAGATCCGACCTTGATTTCGACATCGGCTAACAATTGATCGTACGCATCTGAAAAAGCCTTTACCCCATCCGCTTCCAATTTGTTGGTGATAGTCGCCATGTCTATTCCCAAGGCTTCTATTTGTTCAATCACTATCCTCGCATCCGACATTGAGGCTTTCGCAGATTTCTTAATTTCATCAATTTCACGCCACGCGGTTATGGTGTTGATAGGCATAGTATTTACAGTTTTGTCAGCCATCAACTCAGTCACATACATGGTGTCAGGATAGGACGGATTTTTAGTGCTAGTGCTAGCCCAGAGACATCGCTGCACTTGTGCCCCCATTGAAGCTAGAATCTCAAACTCCTTGCCACCAAATATTTCTCCAAATGCCCCATAGGCAAGTTGCGCATTAGCCACAGCAGCTCTCCCTTGCAATTCTGCATTCCCTTTTCCCTCTAGCAGAGCATCGACAGCAGTGTCGACCCTGCTAACAAAGAACGATGCCACAGAAGCTACTCGAGCTACATCACCCCCCGCATCGTTCAATTGTTGAAGGCCTTCCACATAAGAAAGGGCCACTTCACGATATCTCTCAACGGAAAACAGCAAGGTGACATTTACATTGATACCTTCTGCAATCAATTGCTTAAACGCAGGAACACCCTGGGATGTACCAGGGACTTTTATCATCAAGTTAGGTCGGTTTACCAACCCCCACAATCTCCGAGCCTCATCCATTGTGCCATCAGTGTCATAGGCTAGCTTGGGAGAAACTTCCAAGCTCACATAACCATCAATACCATTTGTAGATTGGTAAACAGGACGGAATATTTCACAGGCATCGCGAATATCTGCTACCGCAATTTCTTCGAAAATCTGAGCTGGCGCAATCCCTTTTTGTGCAGACCCAAGAATTTGGTCATCGTAATCGCTACCAGAGCTTATTGCAGCCTGAAAAATCGAAGGATTGCTCGTAACCCCTGTGATGCCTTCATCGCGCAATGCTGCCAATTCACCGTTAGATATCATTTCCCTACTAATTTGGTCACACCAAGGAGATTGCCCAAAATCTACAAGTTGTTCAAAATTTGTTCTAGACATATTCAAGAGCCTCGATTTCAGATATTAAACATTGATTAATTTGTTGAACCATCACGTGCATTCACTTTATCTAAGCGACGCGCATACCGTACTTCACCACTAAATTCGGCGCTGAGAAACAATCTAGTCAACTCCTCGGCTAAAACATCTCCAATTACCCGAGCTCCAATACATAGAACGTTCATAGCATCGTGCTCAACACCTTGTTGAGCCGAATATGTATCATGACACACAGAAGCCCGTACCCCAGCAACTTTATTCGCTGCAATAGCTGCTCCCACCCCACTACCGCACAACATTATCCCTCTGTGCGCCCTCCCTTCTGCTACAGCATCAGCAACCATGAAGGCATAATCCGGATAGTCATCCTTCTCATCTAGAACGAACGCCCCCACATCCAGAATGTCATGACCCAGTCCACTAATAGTTTCTATAACTATGTCCCTTAAGGCGAAACCGCCATGATCTGCTCCGACAGCTATACGCATCTAGAAACAGCTCCTAATACTGACATTTAACCAACCCAGTCGAATGTAAATGGTGGCTACGATCTGACACCAATTATCTCATGAAAATCACTGCTTAGTGATAACTATTGCATAAAAGCACCGCCACATACCTGTATTGCCTGACCAGTTATATAGTCGGAGTCGGCTGATGCTAGATATTTAACAAGACCAGCCACTTCATCTGTCTTTGCCATACGACCAAGAGGAATCTTCTTCAGGGCCTGTTCACGGGGCTGGCCTTCTGGCACTCCCAAAATACGTGCCCTTTCTGTGTCTATCCCATCCCACATAGCACTATCTACCATACCGGGACAGTAGGCATTGCAAGTTATGCCGTGAGGCGCCAACTCCGCCGCAACCGCATGTGTTATTCCTACTACTGCATACTTACTTGCACAGTAGACAGACTGCAACTCTGTAGCGCGGTGACCTGAGAGAGATGCCGCGTTAATTATTTTTCCGAACCCCTGTTTTATCATCTGTTTTGCCGCCTCACGGTTAGTAAGGTAGACCCCCCAGACATTTACATCCTGTATACGTTGAAACTGCTCACGACTAGTGTTAACTAATTCTGTCGTTACATGAAGTCCCGCATTTGCAATGACAATATCTAGTTTTCCGTACTCATCCACCGTTTGAGTCACCATACCCTCCACATCTGTTTCCACGGTAACATTTCCATTGTTCGTAACAGCTTTCACCCCGTTTTCACGAGCAATATCTGCCGCGATTGCCGCAGAATCTTGACTCATGTCATTGATTACAAAATTCGCACCATCAGAGGACAATCTTCTCACTATCGAACATCCTATAGATCCACCAGCACCTGTAATAAGAACGGATTTCCCAGACAAATCAGACATACCAAACTCTCCTTTTAAGTAGACCGACATCCCATCGAATGTAAACCGGCGTTACACTTATGCGTACATTGACCACAGTATTTCGACCGTATATAAGACTGTCGCCCAGGTCAATAACGATGTCATAGCATCGGCACACTTTACTTTGTGACGAGAATTAATTGGGGATTAAATTTGAGACAACCGTTTGTGTTGGTCAGTTAGGCGCATTGAATTGACTCCCTCATCAGACTCTGTAAATCGCTCAATGACTGAGCAAAAACACCCCGTGCAACGAATGTTTCTCAAATTATTCCCTGCCATGAAATCACCGGACTACGTAATTCTCTGGCAAGGTAATTTGCTAACGATTTTGGCATTCTGGATGGGGCAGACAGTGGAAGGTTATTTGGCCTATCTTTTAACAGGCTCCCCTGTCGCTCTGAGCTTGATCGGACTAGCCAGGTCTATCCCCATGGTATTAGTATCACCATTTGCTGGTGTGTTGGCAGACCGAGTCAACAAAGTCAGACTAATGGCCACATCACAACTTATAGCAGCACTCATCACAATTTCTCTAGGCATATTAGTTTTACTCGGGTTTCTACAGGTTTGGCATCTCTATGCCGCTGCGTTAATGTCGGGTTCTGCGATGGTTTGCAACTTCCCAGCCAGACAAGCGCTAGTCGTGAGATCAGTAGGAAAAGAAAACGTAATGAATGCTATGGCTGTGCATTCGACAACGGTGGGAGCGGGCAGAATTATCGGCCCTCAAATTGCTACAGCCCTCATCGTTTTGGCCGGCGCCTCATTTAGTTACTTCGCCCAATCCCTAGCCTATGTGCTATCAACCTTAAATCTCAAACGTCTCCAATTACAAGAGATTGATACATCAATTAACCGAGATACAAGCTTTTTGGCCAACCTACGGTCCGGATTCGCTTATGCAGTAAAACATCCTGAATTGAAATTTGTTCTTGTGATAGGGATCATAGTAACTTCGCTGGTGATGCCGTATATGCTATTCCTACCTGCTATTGCGTCCGACGTACTTAATTCACCCGAACGAGGCTTAGCTCTGCTCATGGGAGCATCTGGCGTAGGCGGGCTGATAGGAGCGATGGTGGTCGCTGCTACAAGCCATTTTCGAGCTAAGGGTTGGCTACTATTGCTAACATCGCTGATATTCGCATTACTAACTTTATCTTTTTCTCTATCAAACTCAGTTTTGTTATCAATGCTGCTATTAGTTGGAGCAGGAATGAGTAGTGGGGCATCCATGACCATAGTAGGTGCCCTATTACAAATACTTGTGCCAGACGAATTACGAGGGCGTATGGGTTCAATACAAATGCTCATGTGGGGACTAACAGCCATCGGAGGCCTTCCTATGGGCATAATGGCTACGGTGACCGGAGTCCCATTAACAATCACAATTTCTTCGTCTCTAGCCGCATGCCTTATAGCAATTATAGGGATAAGCTCAAAAACAGTACGCGGCATCTACAAGTAGACTGAAAATAACTCCACAACCCCGTCTAAAAAGTTTTGGAAGCCAGCATAAATTAACTGGCACCGAACGATGTATTACCTAGGATCTGACGTGCTTCCAGAAGACTTTCTCGAAAATTCTTTAATACTGCCAGGCACAACACGCCCTCGGTCATTAAGCACTCTCGGCACTATCCATAGGCCATGCCGAGCACCTATCTTGTTGGAAAGCTCAAGGGCAGTGATAGTCACAGCGTCCCTAACATCCGTAGTGTCTAAACTGATCCACAGAAATGCATCTTCCTCGTCACAGCTGTCTATATCAACCGATGTTCGGACTCCGGACCAATAAGACTTGAGGTGGGCATCTATTTCCTGAGCGACCTGTCGAACCAGTTGACGCTTTTTAAAGCTACTGCCTCCCTTAACTCCACGGGAGGAATCACCATCCAAGAGCCTTCGTTTAGAAACACTCATTATCTCACCCCCACAGATGAACTGCCTTTGACAGTTACAGACAGGACGGCGATGTTACCAGACTTTAGCTAGGTTAAGGAACAATAACCCTTAAAAACATTCTCCCGTTTATGTTTCCCTTGACCCCAGGAACCCTTGGGTTTTATGACCACATCCACTAACTACTTGCATTTTTCGCACAATCCGGTCAGCTCGATTTTCTGACTCAAGATGCGGAACTTGGTTTTTCTAGATATCCGTCGCATATGGTCCAATTCAAGTCCATTCTCAAATTCTTCTACAACACCACATTTAGTGCATATCAAGTGGTGATGGATGGTACCCGTATCGGCTTCAAAATGAGAATGTTCCTCAGTAAACCGGTGACCTCGGACTAATCCCCATTCACGCAACACAGATAATGTGCGATAAACCGTTGAAAGGCTAATTTTAGGATCCTCGCGCTGGGCTAAGGAGTGTATTTCTTCAGCATCAGGATGAGACTCAGATTCGTCTATTATGGAAGCTATAAGCCTCCTCTGGGTAGTCATCCTAAGCCCGGAATGCCGCAATGCATCAGTAAGGGCCAACAATACACTGCCAGCATCTATTTTTATGTCAGTCATTAATCAACACATCAATCACAATGGATTCAAATCTCGGTGCCAATATATGACAAATAGACATGTAAGCACCACGGATACATATTACTAGACAGCCACTCCAGATTAATTGCTCACAAACTCGACCCGAGGCTAAACACCCAACTCTTTGCTAATCTGCTTGTTTACCATTCCTGGGTTTGCACGACCCTTAGTTGCTTTCATAATCTGACCTACTAAGAAGCCTGCCGCCTGCTTTTTGCCGGCTCGAAAGTCGGCAACTGCCTGCGGATTATCCTTAATTATTTTTGAAACCATCTCTTGAAGCTCATCATCATCAGTTATTTGCCCACCAGTCTCGGCAACTAGCTCCTTCGCAGATCTACCACTACTCACCATACGTCCCAATAATTCTGCCGTCATTTTACTGTTTATATGACCCTTATCTTCCAGCTGCAATAGTTCGACAAATCCTCGCGGTGCAACTGGATTGGAGGCCAAATTCGTTTCAGAGTCTCTGAGTTCTTGCACAAAATTGTTGAGTATCCAGTTGGCCAATCTCTGAGGTTGAGGGTATTCATTCATCGCCTCGTCAAAGAAAATAAGCAAGGGTCTATCATCGATCAGCTGAAGGGCGTCACTTGAACGCAAACCGCATTCCGTAAGCCGCTTAAATACAGATTCAGGAAGCTCGGGCATAGCGCTACGCAAAGACGATATTAGATGATCCGTCACTTTCAATGGAGGCAAATCAGGCTCTGGAAAATATCTATAGTCATGAGCATATTCTTTGCTCCTTTGGCTCACGGTCTCACCGGATGCCTCCACCCATCCTCGGGTTTCTTGTTCAGGCGGCTGGCCCGTTTTTACCCATACTCGACTCTGGCGTTCTTCTTCAAAAGCCAAAGCTCTGAATACAGCACGGAAAGAATTCATGTTCTTTATCTCCACCTTGACATCACCAGTATCCATGCCCGCTGGCCAGATAGATATATTCGCATCACATCTAAAGGCCCCCTCTTGCATGTTCGCTGTGGAAACATCTAGATACAACAATATGTTGCGTAGCGTCGTCAGGTAGACGCGGGCCTCTTCAGGAGAAGTCATATCTGGCTCACTCACTATCTCCATTAAGGGGACCCCTGAACGATTTGCATCAATAAGACTGACCTTATGCCCCACTCTCGATTCGCTGTGTATCATCTTTGCTGTATCTTCTTCTAGATGCACCCGGGTTATACCTATTTGTTTGTCGCCGTCATCCAGACTAATTTTTAAGCTACCTCTACCGCACAGAGGCATATCATATTGAGATATTTGATACCACTTCATTAAGTCCGGATACGCATAGTTCTTACGATCAAACTTGCTTTCCGAGGAAATATGGCACCCCAAAGCTAGTCCTGTCAGAAGTGTGCTTTCGACGGCAAGCCTATTGACTACGGGCAATACCCCAGGCATACCTAGACAAACCGGACATACTAGTGTGTTTGGCTCAGAATCCGCATAGTCCGATGAACAAGAGCAAAACATTTTGCTATCCGTCTTCAATTGAACATGCACTTCCAGTCCAATTACCGTCCGGAATGAATTAGGATCCATCTTAAACATCCAAAAATGGTGCTTTAGAAGATACTTTTGCTTCCTGTTCATACGCATAGGCTGTTTGCAAAAGAATTGGTTCGGAAAGAGCTGGGCCCAACATTTGCAGACCGACCGGCAAACCTTCTGCAAAACCACACGGAACTGACAACCCAGCTATCCCCGCAATACTGGCAGGGATCGTCATAACATCAGACATATACATTCCATATGGGTCATCGACTCTGTCCCCAAGCGGAAACGCTACGCTTGGGCTTACAGGCGTGACCAATAAATCCACATTCTGGAACACCTCATCAAAATCGGCTTTTATTAACGTCCGTACTTTCTGCGCTTTCAGATAGTAGGCATCGTAATATCCAGACGACAACGCGTATGTACCAAGCATGATCCTCCGTTTGACTTCTTCACCGAACCCTCGAGCACGACTGAATGCCATCATGTCGTTAACGTCAGAAGAATCCAAATCGGAGTATCCATATTTAACCCCGTTATACCTAGCTAAATTTGCGCTGGCCTCAGCTGGGGCAAGCAAGTAGTAAGTGGCCAAGGCATACTCAGTATGAGGTAGGCTGACATCTACTACCTTTGCCCCCAAATCATCCAACTGATCTATAGCCTTGAGAACCAGCTCTTTTACATCATCATCAAGGCCAGACCCGAAATATTCTAATGGGACACCAACACGGACACCCTCTATCGATCGACCCAATACCTCACTATAATTTGGTACTTCTACATGCAATGATGTGGAGTCTTTAGGGTCACCGCCGGAAATTGCCTCTAGCACAATAGCTGCATCTTTCACATCTCGAGCAATAGGCCCTATCTGGTCTAGTGAAGACGCAAACGCTACTAGCCCAAATCGGGAAACCCTTCCGTAAGTTGGTTTAATCCCTACGACTCCACAAAAAGAAGCCGGTTGGCGAATTGAACCACCAGTGTCACTTCCCAAGGAAACCATACATTCACACGCAGCAACCGCGGCAGCAGACCCACCGCTAGACCCTCCGGGCACTCGAGTCAAATCCCACGGATTTCTTGTCACGTGAAAGGCTGAATTCTCTGTAGAGGAGCCCATGGCAAATTCATCCAGATTCAGTTTTCCTGTGAAAACCGCTCCGATTTCCCTTAGCTTACCTACTACAGTCGCATCAAACGGAGGCACAAATCCTTCCAACATACGGCTCCCACAGGTAGTCTCTACATCTGCAGTGGACAACACATCCTTCAGTCCAATGGGAATTCCGCACAAGCTGTGAACTGCCCCACCTTGAATTGCTAGGTCAGCTGCAGCTGCTTGCTTCATTGCCAAGTCGGAAGTGACAGATATATGCGCTCCTATACTTTGTTCAACCTCCCCAATTCGTCCCAATACGGCCTCGGTAAGTTCAACCGAAGACACTTCTCTCTTGCGCAACAATCCCGATGCTTCGTGTGCAGTCAAACTGTGTAATGGCTTGATGTCAGCTCGCCCCGTATGCTTATGAATCAGTCAAAACGGCTGGGACAACTATATGTCCATTTTCTATCCGAGGGGCGTTCTGTAAAACCTGGTCCTGAGAAAGACTCGGCTTAGCCTCGTCATCGCGAAGAGGCAACTCTAAAGGAACAACTCTAGCTGTAGGCTCAACTTGATCAGTTTGCAATAAACTCAACGATTCAAACAAATCCAATATCTGCGCAAGTTGAGACCTCATCTCTGAAAACTCATCATCATCCAAAGCTATACACGCCAATTGCGCTACATGACTAACCGTATCGCGATCAAGCAAGACTACTTCCTTAACAAAACAATTTTCATACTCGGCCCACTATTAAGAAATGCAAATTTGCACCGACAAACCAGCATCAAATGACAGTGGTAGAGATTATATAGCTAAATTCTGATTAAATACTTATTAGCAAGAATTGCCACAATAAACTTAAGATAGTCACCGACTATAGACTAATTTCGACATCCTTCTCCGTGTCGGAATTAACAACAACGGAAATAAGGACATTTTGATGATAGATGCCCCTGTAACACCAGCATTTCATGCAGCAACTATTAAGCAAGGTTTAAGCTTCGTTCAACAAATCGAAATCGCCCATGCTGCTGGCTTTAGTTATACCGGACTTAATGTCATAGGAGCAGTCGATTTCGACAATGCAAACTCACCCGGAGCAACCAAATCTCTTCTGCAAACTAAGGGATTAAGCGTGCGAGACACAAGCGGATCCCCACCAATAACGGCAAATGAGGAGGATTTCACATCTGCACTAAATGAAATGCCACATTTGCTAGGTATCGCTAAAGAGCTTGGAGCATCGGCAACCATGGTATTTGTACCTAATCGCTGGGACAGCCCAGAGGAACAGGTGCTTCCTTTAGTAACTTCCCGTTTGAAAAAAATTGCCAAAGTAGCAGCTGACTTCGAGATTAGCGTAGGAATAGAATACTGCGGACCACCCTTGTTTCCTGACAAGAAATATCCTTTTCTCACAGGCATCAAAGGGGCTCTCCAAATAGCCGAAAATGCGGGTAATGAAAATATAGGGCTTACGTTAGACCCTTGCCATTTCAATGGGGCGGGAGACACGCTCGATGACATTGCTGCAGCTAACGGTCGCATATCATGCGTGCATATAAACGATATGCCAGAAGGTAGTCGTGACACACTAGTAGATGCCGATCGGGTTATGCCGGGAGACGGAACTATGGATCTTGTAGGGTTTCTAAGAGCAGTCGTAGCAAATGGATACAGGGGCCCATGTGCTGTTGAATTGTTCAATCCTGATATTAGGAAAGGAGACCCTACTGAAGTTGCAACGGAAGCTCGAATAAAGACGGAAGCAGTTATCGCTCAGGCATTTGGCAAGGATAGGGAAAATATCGTTGAATAGGGAGTGTATGACGCTTTGAATGATCAGCAGAGATTAATACAAAACGCAAATTGGATTTTAAAACGCATTTGTTTGGTGACACGTGATGGACGATGGTTGTAATTCTAAAAAGGAGATAGGCACTGCCAGTTAACGAGGACTTTCAAGACGTAATGCACGGCATTCGACATGTGGGTCGACGCAGCGTGTTGGCCGGCGCTGGGGCAGTTGCATTAATAGCCGCAGGACTGCGTTTATCCATAGGGCGATCCGATTCAGATTCCGAACCAGAACCCACTCCTATTACAGCTACTCCCAAAACCGACCCTGAAGAGTTACTTGCTGTTACCAGCAGTCCAACGCCAATAGAGAGATACATACCCCCTACCGCCACTCCAATACAACCAGAAACCCCACCTCCAACAGCAACGGTCAGTCCAACCCCGACCACAGAAACCTTATCCCTTCTAACTGGTCTCCCAATGGATGAGACTGTAATCAACAGAAGACCCCTAGCAATAAAAATAGGGAATAATCCAGAAGCCAGACCCCACTGGGGCCTTACGGAAGCTGAGCTTGTAATGGAGCATTACACTGAAGGCGGAGTGACTCGCTACACCGCCCTGTTTCAAGCCAGCAATTCTGTCAGGATAGGTCCCTTGAGAAGCGCTAGGTTGATAGATATTCAGATCTCCCAAGAATATAAAAGTTTGTTTGCCCATGTTGGTGGCAGCCCAGGCGTCAGAGAAGCCTTGAAAGTTTTAGGACCGTTGGATCGAGACGAATTCTTTTACAGCTCAGACGGCCCTTTCTTTCGAACAGGAGACCGCGTCCCTCCAGAAAATGCCTGGGTCAATCTACAGAGATTACGCGCTGAAGTCGATCGTCTCGGGCTGAGTCCCGAAGTTAGCATTGAACCTTGGGATTTCTATGACGGGGATTCAGAACCAGTCAATGCGCAGCTAGTAGTTGTACCTACCCCGCCCATGTCATCAGAAACCTACAGGTCCCGTTATCAATATGATTCAGACAGCGGCAAATACCTCAAGTTCATTGGGCAAGCTCCTGCCATTGATGGAGCAACTGGTGAACAGATTAGCGTCAGCAATCTGATCATTCAGACTGTAGGTCATTACATTACTGATATCGAAGAAGATTCACTTGGCAACATGAGCTTAGAAATCCAAACTATCGGAGAAGGTAAAGTTATTGTTTTTCGGAACGGATCAGCCGTCGAAGGTATATGGAAAAAGCCTACTCAAGATACCAGGACTCAATTTTCCCAAAGCGATGGATCTCCAATTCAACTCAAGCGGGGAAACTCTTGGGTCCATTTTCTGCCCGATAACGAAACGGTGAACTGGCAAGCATCCCTTGATGCGTAAAGGCCCCCGGCCCTATTTGTCCGATCCACTAAGATTTAAAGACATTCACGGCCAAGTATCCGTTAGGGACAAGGGCTCAACCCTTGTGGGAAGCAAACATATCGAACTCTTATGAAAGTTGCCCAAATAACAGTATTCGGCGGAGCGGGTCAAATCGGCGGCAATAAGATTCTTTTGCAAGATAGCGGCACTGATTTATGGTTTGATTTCGGGTTAAACTTCGAGCAGTCAGGTCGCTATTTTGCTGAATTTCTGAAGCCCCGAGACAGTAATTCTGGACTCTACGATTACTTGATGATGGATCTACTCCCTCCTATCGAAGGTCTATATCGAAAAGATGCCAGCGTAAACCCCATCCACAAAGTAGCCTGGCAATCATCCGTTGGGCGTTGGGGACAAACACGTTCGATGACTGATGGGGTTTTATTGAGTCACGCGCACATCGATCACACTGGTTACATCGGTTTCTTAAATCCGAACATACCAATCATTTCGTCTGCAATGACTGCCGTGATCGCTAAGGCCATCCAGGATACCGGGCAATCCACACTCAGCTCAGAGATTGCGTACTACTCCGAACGCCACCAAGTCGACGATCTGCCAACTCGCCTGCATGACACTGGAATTAACCTCAAGCTTCCTCGGCTAAAAAAACCCGGTCATAGCGCTAAAAATATCGTTTTGGCTCGACCCTGGCTTATTACTGACTACGACAATTGGACCAATGCAGCAGACGAGTTTTGGCAATCATCCCCAAACCCTAAACTTCCAATTTCAGGACCCTCCGTACAGCCATTCAACGGGCCCATGGGTAAGTTAACTGTGCGACCATTCCCGGTGGACCACTCGATAGAAGGAGCACATGCGTATGCGGTGAAAACGTCAGCTGGCTGGGTTGTATACACTGGGGACATTCGAATGCATGGAAGGCGTGGCCATCAGACCATAGCCTTTGCTGAAGCGGTCAGAGATTTAAATCCAATAGCTCTAATATGCGAAGGGACTAGAGTAAGCCCAAATCTATCCGTCTCGAGTACAGAGCAGATTGTTTCCGAGAAATCCCAACAAGCCGTAAACCAAAGTGATGGCCTAGTAGTAGCTGACTTCGGTCCAAGAAACGTAGAAAGATTGGTTTCGTTTTTGGATATTGCAAATAAAACTGGTCGTGATTTGGTGGTCTTGAGTAAAGATGCGTATTTGTTAGAGGCTATGAGCAAAGTAGATAATTCGATACCCACGGCAGCAAATCACACCAGATTAAAGATATATTTGGACCGTTCTAGTCAAATGAAAGTGTGGGAGCAGTCACTCATTGCACAAAACAAGAACGAGTTGGTTCGCTGGCAAGAAGTATCTGACCATCCAGAAAAGTACATCATTTGTTTAAGCCTTTATGACTTACCTAGATTACTTGACATTAATCCCCAGCGAGGCACTTATATATTGTCGACTACTGAACCTTTCAACGTGGAAATGGAAATGGATTTTGCTAGGCTGAACAATTGGATAAAAAGATTCAATTTGTCATTGATCGGTGACCCAGACAAAAAGACCGATCCCAGGCATACAGGATTCCACACAGGAGGACACGCTACCGGCGAAGAAATATTCAAATTCATAGAAACTGTTAACCCGCAGATGTTAATACCTGTACACACTGAATACCCAAATTTGATGGCAGAGTATGCAGACTCTCTAGGAATTCATTGCGAAATACCCAAGTTAGGACGTACCATCAAAGCCAAAAGTATCACCTAAATTGTTCTCACTGGAAGGTGCTATATTTGGCCTATGGATGTAAACAAGCACTACTTCTTGATATGCTGCCACCCATGCAGTAGCTCAATAGAACCCACAATGAATTGGATACGCAGTTGCCACGGAAAACCATAGATGTTACTCGTTGGCTCCAAGCAGATGGCATCACAGATGACGCCGTAAAGTTGGATATCGAGAAAGGTGACTCACGGTCTTCCCCTGTACGAACATCTCGTCATTCCCTGCGAGAAGGCCAAGGGACACACGTGCTTGCCCCTTACTTCATCGATTTAGACGGAGCAACCCTGTCAGACCTCGATGACAGGATTTTCTTTGGTGAAGGAATTATTCTGCGGTTCAAATTCTCAGAAGCTAATGCAGGTGTTGGACAAGCTGAAGTAGAGGAAGGAGCGGGAGGGTCTATACGTGCTGGAGACATCGTATTCATGGCAAATCTCGGAGGCAAAAAAAATTCACCCATCCTCACACTTGAAGCTGCCCAATGGCTTGTAGAGCAACAAATCAAACTCGTGGGTTTTGACGAATCATTTCAAGTTGATACGGCAGATCGTTATGAAACTCATAGGGTGTTCTTAGATGCAGGAATACCCATCATACGCAACCTAACTAATTTAGGATCACCGGTGGGGCTGCGGGTAGCAGTGATGGCTCTTCCACTGGGTGTTTCTCGGTCTGCGTCATCACCTTGCCGGGTGTTGGTTCTAGATTAAATGACCCATTAGTCAGCAGGGATAATCAGTTCCTGTCCAACGCTTATACGGGATGGATCAGCGATTAGATTACTTTTCGCTAGTAACTCCAGGCTCACGTCGAACCGAGAAGCAATTCCAGACAACGTGTCTCCCGGCTTGACCATATATATCTCTTCCTTAATTTCACCTGGTTGTGAAACCCGAGTTGGAGTCGGCAGAGGAATAAATACCGTTTCTGGCAACTCCAGGGCTACTATCCTGGGAGTCGGAGAGGGTAACGGATCTAGTCTGTCAATTACTGGATTTATACCATTTTTTGTGTTTTCCATATTGAAAACTGCAGGAACCTGAGACGTATTCCGCACATAGATTTCCAAACTTACCAGCGCCACAACAGTGATTGCTATAACGACAAAAATTGGCCATATCAAAAAGCCGTACCGAGAGTTCAATTTGGCCCACTTGCATGCAAACTGTCACCAGCTCTCTTAACGACCGGCAATTCAATACGACTCTACCTATTCAGGTCGAGACCATAATTTGCGACATTCGTTGGGGTGGCCGAGGGGGTTCGAACCCCCGACCTCTTGGGCCACAACCAAGCGCTCTAACCGACTGAGCTACGGCCACCATGCTGAACACCGCAAAACTTTGACCACTACCCTGAACCACGTATCAAATTCTAGCAGTGTTAGCCTCAACTAAACACTTAACAAAACCAAAGGAATAGTTGGAGTGCAGGCTAACCCAGAAGTACAATCTGGAAAAGCGACCTCACAGTACCAAGATTGATCATCTGGCATATGGCATATAGACACGCACGAAAGATATCATAAAATTTGCTTGCACGTAGGACGTTAAATTCATGGGGACCCGTCTGTGCATGGTCTGCAGCCATATTTGTCCTGTCGCACCAACCTTCCCTCCCAGACCTCCCCAACAAAACCACTGACACACTAGCAAAAGCATTTGGCCACTTCATAGAGTTCGGTGTTTTATCGCTTTTGGTGTACCGTGCACTACACAGGAGACATCTTGACTGGACGAAGGCGGTTACTATTTCCATCTTTTTCTGTTTGACCTATGCCATATCCGACGAATTCCACCAAACATTTGTTCCTGGCAGACACCCATCATGGTCAGACATAATGATTGATGCATTGGGAGTATTTACAGGCCTGTTGGTTGCCGTAGCCGTATCTGTTAAATTCCCGATGAACACTGTCGGTTCGCGAAACCCAAAAAACGCATACAGAGAAAGGAATCGGTAGCCAATGCCTAGCGAAAAGTTTATGAATCACGGCTTAACCTTTGATGATGTTTTATTGGTGCCAGGGAAATCAGATATCCTTCCTCTAGAAGCCTCATTGGATACCAAGTTAACCCCTAACATAACGTTAAAAACCCCTCTGTTGTCATCACCCATGGACACCGTAACAGAATCCGCTATGGCTATAGCTATGGCCCGAGAAGGTGGACTCGGGGTGATTCACCGTAACCTGTCAATCGAAGACCAAGTGGCGGAAATTGATAGGGTAAAACGATCTCAATCTGGAATGATTACAGACCCCATAACTCTGGGGCCTCAATCCAAACTAGGCGAAGCTCTTGACTCTATGCGAAAATATCATATATCTGGGGTTCCAATTACAGGCCCGGACGGCAAGCTTATGGGCATTCTAACTAATCGAGACATACGTTTTGTGCGCGATAATAACCTGCCTGTAAAAGATTTGATGACAAGTACTAATCTAGTAACCGTGCCTGTAGGTACTACATTGGATGATGCAGAAGAGATCCTTCATCAGCATCGTGTAGAGAAATTACTAGTCGTCGACGATGGATTCTACTTAAGAGGGCTCATCACAGTTAAGGATTTGTCAAAGCGAAAGCAACATCCTGATGCATCTTTTGATTCCAAAGGACGATTATTAGTGGGAGCAGCGGTCGGAGTGGACGAAGATGCAAAAGACCGTGCCATCGCCCTTGAGGAGTCCGGAGTTGACGTCCTTGTCTGCGATACAGCTCATGGCCATAGTTCCAGGGTTTTGGCAATGACAGATTGGCTGAGATCAAATCTGGAAGTAGACGTTATCTCTGGTAATGTCGCAACAGCATCGGGAGCTTCGGATCTCATTGCTGCAGGATGTCATGCAATGCGCGTTGGGGTAGGGCCTGGAACCATTTGCACCACTCGCGTAGTAGCGGGGGTGGGCGTCCCTCAAGTAACAGCCGTCAACGATGCTGCATCGGTGTGTGCAGAACATGGCATTGGATTAATTTCCGACGGGGGAACACGATACTCCGGGGACGTTGCCAAAGCCATAGCAGCTGGTGCGGATGCTGTCATGATAGGCAGCTTGTTTGCAGGAACAGACGAAAGCCCAGGCGAAATAATACTGTCTCAAGGTGAGCGATTTAAGGACTATCGAGGTATGGGGTCCATTGGTGCTATGCGAGCCAGAGCATATAGCAAAGACAGATATTTCCAGGATACCGTTGAGGACGATTCCGGGCTCATCGCTGAAGGAATAGAAGGCCAAATTGCTTATCGAGGAGCACTCTCTATAACAGTCCGACAATTGATTGGCGGCCTGCGACAAGCTATGGGTTACTGCGGCACCCCTGACATAGCTGATCTGAAGACAAAAGCAAGATTTGTAACCATGTCAGCAGCTGCACTGCAGGAAAGTCACCCTCACGACGTAATAATCACCAAGGAGGCTCCAAATTACCAAACTCATACGCGCCGCTAACTCAAAGATTGAGCTTTGAAGGCAATTTTATGAACCTATCCCGAGCAACCAAGACAGCACTGCTGAATATTTCTTATTGGAAATATCAGCCGCTGGGTTAGCGGCATATTTCAATGCAAACAGACCCACCAGAAGGCGAAGAGTTAAGTGGCAACCTAATTGCTCCACGACTAGATAAGCTTGCACGAATTCGAGAATTAGGTATATCTCCTTACCCCGATCAGTTCCTACAGACTCATACATTGAAAGACGTAGCAACCTTCAGCCCAGAAGGGCCTGACACTCCTACTAAATTCGCAGTATCCGGTAGATTAATGCGTATAAATCGAATGGGTAAGAGCTCTTTCGCCCACATACAGGACGGTGGCCACAAACTGCAGCTTTATTTCCAGCAAAATACGCTAGGAGAAGAATCTTATTCTCAATTTGTTGATTTGTTTGACCTAGGTGATTTCTTGGGAGCAGAGGGCAAATTGTTCACTACCCGAACCGGCGAACTTACTTTGCGCGTGGAACACTATTCAATGCTTTCTAAAAGCCTTAGGCCATTGCCAGAGAAATATCACGGACTGCAGGATCCAGAAATACGCTATAGACAGCGATACCTGGACCTTATCTCCAACAGCAATACTAGGGACACCTTTGTAGCCAGGACAAAAGTCGTTTCTGCAATGCGCCACTTCCTAGACTCCAGTGGATTTATTGAAGTGGAAACCCCAACTCTCCAACCACTCTATGGAGGGGCTTCGGCCGAACCATTCACCACACGTTACAGGGTATTGGACAGAGACTTTTATCTACGCATCTCTGACGAGCTCTACCTAAAGAGATTAGTAATAGGTGGATTGGATCGTGTATATGAAATCTGCAAGGATTTCCGTAACGAAGGAATTGACCGAACCCATAGTCCAGAATTCACGATGATGGAGTGTTATCAAGCCTATGCCAACTACCTAGACATGATGGATCTAACAGAACGGTTGGTCGCGCATATTGCTGTGCACGTAAATGGCACCACTAGCTCCGTATTTGAAGACAACGAATTAGACTTCAGCCCACCTTGGAACCGACTGGATTTTCGGGAATCGATAATCAATGCTGTCGAAATAGATATAGACGATTTCATTGAAGCCGAGCAGTTGGCATTAGAATCGCTAAAGGCTGGAGTAAAAACCAATCCTGAACTTGGTTTAGCCAAGGTTCAAGATCAATTATTTGAAGCAACTGTCGTACCCACACTAATACAGCCCACATTTGTACATGATTTTCCGCTAAGTATGTCTCCTCTTGCAAAAGAACTAAGCGATAAGCCTGGATATGCGGCCAGGTTCGAACCCTATGCTGGAAAAATGGAGTTCGGGAATGCATTCAGCGAATTGAACGATCCTCAAGAACAACGACGTCGTTTCTTAATGCAAGTAGAAGCTATGCAAATGGGTGACGTAGAAGCCCAACAACTAGACGAAGATTTCATACGTGCAATGGAACATGGAATGCCTCCAACTGGAGGCCTTGGGATCGGTCTGGATCGCTTAGTAATGCTGCTCACTGGAAACCCAAATATACGTGAGGTCATCTTGTTTCCATCATTGAGAACATTGGATTGACAACTCATGCTTAGTCTAGATTACGTACGACACCACACTGACTTAGTGCGTTCTGGGATAAGAGCCAAAGGCCACGACCCGGAAATAGTAGACACTGTACTCAACCTGGACCAGCAGCGCCGAGAAGTGCTTGTCGACTTAGAGGCCTTTCGTCACGAAGTAAAAAACTTGTCCAAAAGAATTGGTAGTTGCAACCGGGATGAGCGTGATGAATTGATAAAATTGTCAAAGGATATTTCAGCGCGCATTTCGCCTTTAGAAACCCAGTTAGGGGCTATTGACGACGATCTTCAAAGCGCGATGCTCAACATCCCCAATATTCCTCATCAATCTGTACCTGCAGGAGATAATGCTTCAGACAACAGGGATGTAGACCAAGGAGGCAGAATGTTTACATTCGAGTTTGAGCCGCTAGATCATGTATCGCTAGGGACAAGCCTAGGACTAATTGACTTCGACAGGGCAGCAGCGATTTCTGGGACAGGATTTTGGGTATTTTGTGGTGCAGGGGCCCGTCTTCAGCGGGCACTAATCAATCTGATGTTAGATATACATACAACAAACGGTAGTTTCAAAGAGATTTACACACCATCCTTGATACGAACTGAATCACTGGTCGGCACGGGACAATTGCCCAAATTTGCCGAAGATCAATACAAGATTCAAGGCGAAGACCTGTGGCTAACTCCTACCGCCGAAGTTCCAATCACAAATCTTCACAGAGACGAGATAATTCCTGGGGAAGAGTTACCTATACATTATGCCGGTTACACACCCTGCTTTAGAAAGGAAGCCGGAGCTGCAGGTCAAGACACCAAAGGCCTACTGAGGGTCCATCAGTTCGACAAGGTTGAGTTGGTAAAAATTGTAAAACCTCAAAATTCATATGACGAGCTAGAATCGCTACTCCAATCGGTTTTGGAAGTAGTTTCAATACTAGAGTTGCCCTATCGAATAATTGAACTCTGCAGTGGAGACTTGAGTTTTTCAAATAGCAAATGTTACGACCTGGAAGTATGGGCCCCAGGCACCAACACCTGGCTAGAGGTATCGTCAGTATCAAATTTCGAAAGCTATCAGGCCAGAAGGGCTAAAATTAGATTCCGTGATGAAACAACCGGGAAGGTTGAATACGCTCACACTCTGAATGGATCGGGCACTGCTCTGCCGAGAATAGTCGTATCTATTTTAGAAAACTATCAGAACCCAGACGGAAGCATCTCCGTTCCAAAGGCTCTGAGAGAATTCATGGGTACTGACATCCTTTCCACAAATGCGATCTAATTCCCAATGATAAGACTTGTCATCTACCTCAAATTATGTGCGTTCGGGTATCTCTTTGTTGCCAACCCCTGAGTGTTGGAACATCACCTTAAACCGACCCATTTCCAACGGGTCTAATAGTTGTGCGATAGATTCCCGTTCATGAACATAGCGGTCGCTAGAAATGCCATGTTGATACAAATACGGCAAATAATCTCCTATTCCAAGATCGGTCATAAATTGGGCCTGTGAAATGATAGCTGTGGATTCAATCCCATACCTTTTACCTACTTCCGCCAAGTGATCAAAATTCACATGGGCTGTCAAGTCTTGCAAACCTGGCCTTTCTAGTAAGTTTTCTGAAATCCCGGTCTCACCGTAAGCCAACGCAGTTCCCTTAGGAAAACGCCCCGAATGTATTTCGGAAGAATTCCCCCCATAGTCGATCACCGTCATTGCTAAGACCGAAGATATGTCGCTTATACAGCGGTACTGATGTGCCAAATCAGGCCGGTATTCTAACTGCCCCCCATCTGGCACATTAGACCCATATTTTGTGGCGTACTGGACAGCATCGTTTTCGGCTGGAAGCGGAACCCATTCCAGATCATTTCCATCAGCTGAAATGCCTACGCGCATTTCTAGCCACTTCGAGCCATGACGTTGCAAAACATCAAAAGGAAGGGAATCAAAATATTCATTGGCGATTATCAGGCAGTACTCATGATATTGAATTTCTTCAACATTACTGACTAACTTCAGGCCTCTCAATTTATTTGCCCGAGATCTACGTCCAGGTCCTATCTCAACCCCTATATAATCCATAGCCTGCCCCCAATTTGATTCATCTGCAACTGCCAATATTGATTTTGCAATTCGACCTTCACCACAACCTAACTCGACAACGGCAAATTCGTCTGGTTGACCAAAACTGACCCATGTTTTTTGGACATGATTAGATAGCATGCCACCAAAAACCGGATGCATGCTCGCACTAGTCCCATAATGGATATATGGGTTGCCTATACCCATGTAGTACCCAAAATGCTGATCATATAAAGCCGTCGACATAAAAGCAGAAAACCTTACAGGCCCCTGATTTAGAATACGTCTCTTAAAGCTACCAAGTAGTTCATTTGCCATATCGTAATTAGTCACTATGTAACTTTCGATTGCAAATCAATAAAGCCAAATGTCCGTCAACAACACAATTCCAATTTGGGGGCACGAGTACCGTGCAGCCATCTTCTAATATTATCGCCGGACCTACTATTTCATCGCCCGCCACCAAATTCGCGCGATTGACCACAGGTGTGTTGGTCTCCTGCTCAGCAAATGCCACCAACTCAAACGATGACCCAACCTCTGATTTCCCGGATGCCATCTGATCATCAGCAACCGTCAATTCAGTTGGTACTGTAGCCATCAATCTTATAGACACAATTTCAGTTCTCATCGCTAAGTCTTTGAATGTATATTGACGTTCGTGCTCCATATGAAAACTATCTATAGCTGCAATAACATCGTTTCCATCAAATGGCACCCTTATCGCAAACGACTGTCCTTTATATCTGATGTCGCATTCATAACTACAGATGACAGCATCTTTTTCGGAATTGAGATCTGCCAATGCTCTAGTGTTTAACTCTTCGATTAAATCTAGTATGGGTGGTTCTGACGAACGGTCTCCTGGCAGCATCACCGTTTTTGAGTATTCACGAGTATGATCCGAAAACAAAGCACCGAACGCAGATAATACGCCAGGATGTCTCGGCACCATAACCGACGATATACGCAAACGCTCCGCTAATTCGCATACATGCAATGGGCCCGCTCCTCCAAAGGCCACCAGTGTAAATTCTCTCGAATCATATCCTCGCTCTACCGTTATTAATCGCAGAGCCGCCTCCATTTGTGCATTGGCCAAATCGATGATTGCACGAGCCGTCATAATTCGCGTGTCTAGCTTCGGAAGGCCAGCCAATTCCGGGATCTGATTTGATAAGCCATCTATAGCCTCTGCCGCCGTTTCATAGTCAAGCTTCATATGACCGTCGCCAATACGACTGATCGTCGGAATCCGTTTCAAGATGACATTAGCATCCGTAACGGTAGCCTCTCTTCCGCCTAGACCGTAGCATGCAGGCCCAGGGACAGCTCCGGCCGACCTAGGGCCAACTCTCATAACTCCCGCTTCATCTAGTCCAGCAATGGACCCTCCCCCAGAACCCACGGTATGCACATCAATCATGCTGACTGACACTGGCATATCCTCTATTGTTCCTTCGTTAGTCTTCACTAGACGCCCAGGGCACAAACAAACGTCTGTTGAAGTCCCTCCCATGTCAAAAGTTAAAACGTTATTAAACCCTGACAACTTACTCATATGACGGGCACCAACCACACCAGCAGCCGGTCCACTAAGGATTGTCCTTACAGGCTCTTCCATAGCTTCCGAAGTCGTGAGTATTCCCCCGTTTGACTGCACAGTCCACAGTGCTCCCGACGATATTGCACTAACGCTCGCAAGATAATCTGTCATGACTGGGGCCACATACGCATTGAGTGCAACTGTGCTAGTTCGTTCATATTCCCTAAATTCTGGCATTATCTGAGATGACAAACTGACGTACTTCACACCAGCGTTCTTAAGTGACGTCCCAATACGCCGCTCGTGATCCGGATTCAAAAACGAAAACAGCAGTGAAACCGCGCAAGTTTCCACTTCATTTGCTATCAACTCTTCTATAATCAAGTCCAGATCTGATCGATTCAACTGAACAACGACATTGCCCAATCGATCAACACGCTCTTCAACTCCGAAACAATCCTCTTGGCGTATTACGTGGGCGTTTTTCATTGGCTCAATGGCATAAATATCTGGTCGGTTTTGTCGACCAATATGGAGTATGTCTCTGAATCCTCTAGTCGTGATCAAAGCTGTGCGGGACCCATTACGCTCTAAAATCGCATTCGTTGCAACGGTAGTTCCATGTACCACTGCGTCAACATTTTCCACATCAAAATGTTGCAGTCCTTTTTTGATCGAATCTTTAGGTTTGCCAGGGTTGCTCAATACTTTCAAAGTACGAATTAGCCCATCCTCGATCAGGACTAAGTCCGTGAAAGTACCACCTACATCTATTCCTAGACGAGTTTGTCCTTCCAGCAATACTTTTTGATAATTTGCGGAGTTCATGCGCTTACTCGATAATTAAGTATGTGAGAATTTTCACATAATAGAGGTGTACCACGCTAATATGCGAACGACGTGGACCTTGCTTGCCTCCATGAATCAGCTAAACCTTATAGAGAACAGAGAGTTCTAAAATCGGCGACCGACACATACCTCAGACGACGGTAAGACGCCTATCACTCTACCTCCGAACATTAGGGATGGAGGCTGCGAGCGGTAGTACAAGCATCTCGTCGGATCGTCTGGCACGGCTAACAGGTCACACAGCTGCACAAGTGAGAAGAGATCTCGCATACTTTGGAAATTTTGGAAAGCGCGGGGTAGGTTACTCTGTCGCAGATTTAAGTAATCAACTAGGTTCGATAGTTGGAATTGATCACAACTGGAACATGGCCTTGATCGGCGTAGGAAACCTAGGCAAAGCGCTATTAGCATATAGAGGGTTTGAGCAGCGTGGCTTCAAGATAGTAGGAGCTTACGATAATGACGCTAGAAAGATTGGATCCACAGTCTCAGATTTGACCGTGGAACCACTTTCTAAACTTTCTGGATCAGTGAAAAAATTGGATGTTCAGCTTGCCATTATTGCTACTTCGGCAGAATCCGCCCAAGAAGTCCTAGACCTATCAATAAATTGTGGCATTATGGCGGTATTAAATTTTGCACCGGTCCGCCTCACTGCGCCAGAGGAAGTTCAAATCGCTAATGTTGACTTAACTGTAGAGGTCGAATATTTGTCTTACTGGCTAACCCGTAAGTGATTTACATTAGAATTAGGTTGTCCTGGTCATGAAGTACGAAAGGTTGCTCGTGTTTAAATGCCCTCATATGTAGGAGTAGCTCTCTGCTCTTTAATCGGACTCGTCTTTATTTGTGCGAGCTTGATAGGCGCTAGCGTATTGAGACCGAAGAGACCTGCTGCTTCTAAGACTGAAGCGTACGAATCGGGTATGCCGGCAGTCGGAGATACCAGAGGACGACACGAGATTAGGTTCTATATGGTGGCCATGCTTTTTGTGGTTTTTGATTTGGAACTAGCATTCTTATATCCATGGGCCGTTTGGTTTGCGGGTGCTCAGACAGTGGAAAGCAAGATCTACCTAGGGTCTGTTATGGCAGTGTTCATAGCCTTATTGGGGATTGCAGACATTGTAGCGTGGAAACTAGGCGTATTCGACTGGGGCAAGCGCGATGATTAGGACCTATGCACAATGCTAAAGGGAGCACTGAAACCATTGTTGTCAAATCAGCAGATGATTGAACAGATAGAATCAACTGTTGGTTCAAAACTTGACTCTATTGCAGAATACTTGGGCGATCTAACCCTGGTGGTCCCGTCAAATTCGCTTTGCGAAGTATTACAATCTCTGAGAGATGACAATTCATTACGATTTGAAATGCTTGTCTCAATAACTGCTGTTCACTGGCCAGACCGCAAAGCCGAATTCGAACTCGTATATCACCTGAGATCTATAGTGAATAACTTGTTTGTAGTTATCAAAACTGAAACGGGGCTGGGTGACGCAATTCCAACTACTACACACCTCTTTAAAACAGCTGATTGGCAAGAAAGAGAGGTTTTCGATATGTTTGGAATACGATTCGATGGTCATCCAAATTTGAAACGCATCTTGCTTCCCGAAGGTTACCCATGGTTCCCTTTGCGTAAAGGATTCCCAATTGAAGGTCCTGATTTCCCAATAGATGCCTATCAAACTGATGCAGCAGGCCTGGTGGAATCCGATGATTTCTGGAAGGACTATACGTAGAAATAATGGCATCTGAAACTAGCCCCAAAAGAGTGGTACAGCCCGAGATGGGTGAGGCTGAAGAAGGCCGCATGATTCTGAATATCGGTCCTCAGCACCCTAGTACTCACGGCGTGTTACGAGTCCTAGCAAAAGTCGCCGGGGAGACTATCGAAGAGGCAGAGTGTGATATCGGTTATCTTCACCGTGGCGTCGAGAAGTTGATCGAAACAAAACGCTACTACCAGGGCATGACGTACACAGATCGTACAGACTATACAGCCGCACCTGCCAACAATTTGGGATACATACTGGCAGTGGAAAAACTGTTAGGGATTGAAGATGACATTCCAGACAGGGCCCATTATCTAAGAATGATCGTTATGGAGTTAGCCAGAATATACGGTCATTTAATCTGGATCGGAACCCATGCGCTGGATATGGGGGCCATGTCGATGTTTCTATATGCATTCCGGGAACGAGAAAAAATCTCTGGCCTATTTGAGGAAGGTTGTGGAGCACGATTAACAACTAACTTCTTTCGCGTCGGCGGAGTCGGGCGCCATGATGACCCCCCGGGATGGCTAGAGCACGTCCAGGAATTTGCCGAGACCTTTACAGTAGAAGAGTTTGATACCTTGCTTACAGATAATGAGTTATACAAATCCCGGACCAAGGGCGTTGGAATCATATCCACTGAAGACGCACTTAGCATAGGTTTGACCGGCCCATCATTGCGAGGATCAGGGGTTGAATGGGATTTAAGACGCCATCGACCGTATGCGCGCTATGACGAAATTGATTATAAGATTCCAGTATTCACCGAAGGAGACGTATACGCAAGATACATGGTCAGACTAAATGAGTTGTACCAATCGCGTTCCATGATTGCGCAATCTGTAGAAATAGCCAGAGATCTTCGCGGCCAGCCAGCCAATGCAAACCTTGCAGATGTCGTGTGGCCTGAAATTGAGCGGGTTTCTGGATGGCAACCAGATGGAAGAAGCGGTGATATGGAAGCTATGATTAATCACTTCAAGTTGGTAATCGAAGGCTACAAACCACCAGCTGGAGATGCTTATTTTGGAGTAGAATCCCCCAAGGGTGAGCTGGGGTTTTATTTTGTTAGTGATGGATCAGGGATACCCTACAGATGCCACATACGGTCACCGTCTTTTGTAAACCTATCTAGCCTTAAACAGCTGGTAGAAGGAGGATTGATGGCAGACCTAGTAGCATGTATTGGTAGCATCGATATAGTTCTAGGTGAAGTAGATCGTTAGAAATTCGACATAGGAGACGACCCCATAGCAACGGAAACCACAACCAACACAGTTACGCTGACGATAGATGGTCAGGAAGTGACCGTGCAAAAAGGTATGACAGTCTTACAGGCCGCTAATTCCATAGGCATAGATATTCCGACATTGTGCAATCACGAAATATTAGAACCTGTCGGTGCATGCCGGATGTGTGTTGTGGAAATCCAACCAGGACCTCCCAGGCCAACGGCTTCATGTACAACCCCGGCTGCTGACGGCATGGAGGTTAAGACAAATACGGACTCGATGCAGAAAACGCGTAGGCAGACCATCGAACTACTTCTCCAACATCACCCTTTAGATTGCCCTTATTGTGACCAGTCTGGAACTTGCGAGTTACAAGACGAAACTTTCGGTCAAAACATATGGCAGAGTCCATTTGAGACGGTGTCCAAAGCATTCCCTGAAGAACATTTAAACGAAGTGATTATGATTAATCACAACAGATGCATCCTCTGTTACAGATGTGTCCGCGTATGCGATGAGCAGATGGGAGTACATGCGTTAGACGTAGCTGAACGAGGCGGCAGATCATTCATCGTGTCTGCGCAACACAAATTCATGGATTGCGAACGCTGTGGCATGTGTATCGAAGTATGCCCCGTTGGAGCCGTATTAAGCCGGCCCTTCAAGCACATAGCAAGGGCATTTCAAACCCTAACCTCTGAAACAACCTGTCCACACTGTAGTGTAGGGTGCAAATTGCAACTAGAATCCCGAAAAGGGGAAGTGCTTCGTGCCCGAGCACGGCCTGTGACAGAGCCCAATCGAGGAATACTCTGTAACAAAGGGTTCTTTGGATGGGAGCATGTCAATCATCCGAACCGAATTCATTCACCTATGATTCGGAGAGCAGGGAATTTAGTAGAGGTTGGCTGGCAAGAAGCTCTAGACCATGTGGCCGAACGGCTTCTAGCTATAGCCGAACTAGATGGAGCAGACACTATCGGCGCCATAGGGTCGGGCAATCTTACGGTCGAAGACAACTACTCCTTACAGAGACTTATGCGAGGGGTTTTGGGTACTAACAACCTGTATCTAGGACGCAATGGTTATGAAATTGCCGCAAGCACCATTGAGGCCGCACTTGGATCCAAAGCTCTATATAAAGACCAAGACCAATTATTAAATTCAAGCGTATGTCTGGTTATAGGAGGTGACATCAATGGGTCTCATAACGTCCTATCCGCACATCTTAAATCGGCAACAAGAAAAGGCTCCACAAAGATCATTTCCGTAACCCGTGTAGATTCTGCAATCGACCCATTTGCTAGCCTTTCATTGCGGATTAAACCAGGCAGTGAATCAACATTCTTGGCTGGACTTACTAACGGGGCTGATGAGGAATTCGAGGATTTAACTGGCATATCCAAGGACCAGCTATCTGAGGTCAAAAAACTACTGGAAGATTCGCCATCCTCATCTGTGGTATGGGACACGGGAATATGGACCTTTGGCCGGGAGAAAGATATTGCAGCCGCAGCATGCCAGGTATCAAAAACGTTTGGCTCCTTATTATTCCCACTGCCTGACAAAGCAAGCATCGTCGGAGCTATCAAAGCAGGCATGGGCCCTAATAGATTACCCGGGGGAGGCTCAGTAAACGACCAGCATGCCAAATCACTAATCGAATCCAAGTGGCAAACCGCAATTCCTTCCAAGCCAGGTAAATCGCTACAAGATTTTCTTGCTAGCGCAAAAGCTGTGTACATCGCTGGCGAGGACGTAGTCAGTTCAGCCAATAATCCTGGCGTTGTGATAGATTGCCTCGATCGAGCCAGCTTTGTCGTCGTACAAGAAACATTCATGAACTCTACGACCGAATATGCAGACGTCGTATTACCAGGCACAACTTCTGCAGAGAAAAATGGTCATTTCATTAATTTCGAAGGGTCTGATCTAGACGTAAACGCAGCAGTCGCTGGAGTTGGCAAGGCTAGAGAGGACTGGGAAATTACAGCAAGGATAGCAGCCAAATTAGGGGCAGATTTCGGATATCGGAACTCGGTTGGCTTATGGGATGAATACACAGAGCTATCCCAAGATCACAGCATCACACCCAGTGGATCCATTCCGAGCATCAATGGGCAGACGCAAATTCCAACTGTGGAATTCCCATACCATCTAGCAACTGAAACTCATCTATTCACAGGACAACCAGATCTGCGTTTAGGAGCGACAATGCACGGGCTGTATGAAGCCGCAGCAGAGGTGAACGAATTAGATTCACAACAAATGGGTGTTCAAGATGGAGACAGAGCCATGATACGTACAGAACACGGCGAATTTGAATTGCCTGTGCGAATTTCCAACGTTGTCCCACGGGGAGTAGTCTTCATAGCAGACTATTTATCGGAAGCCCCTGTCTTAAAACTCAACCAAAAGGGACCTGACGGTATGCCAGTCGGAGTTAAGAAAGTAGTTGTTAAATAGTCATCATGGTAGACGGCTGGGACATACTTATACTAGCGATTAAAGGAGTAGTGGTACTAGCCTTACTCGCACTTGCCCCTATGATATTTGTACTTGCTGAGCGAAAGATTTTAGGCAGAATACAAGCACGAGTGGGCCCTAACAGAGTCGGTCCCCGCGGCTACCTACAAACATTTGCCGATGCCATGAAACTAGGCGCCAAGGAGGACTTGATACCACCGGGCGGAGATAAACTCATATTTTGGCTAGCCCCTTTGTTCATGGCCGTACCAGCAGCGACTTCGTTGTCTGTGTTACCCATAGGACCTGAGGTGGAGATCGGACGAACTGTGGGCCTGTGGGTTTCGGATTTAAACGTTGGTGTATTGTTGATTTTAGCTATGGGCTCTTTGGCCGCATACGGACCTGTAATGTCGGGCTGGAGCTCAAACAGTAAGTATGCTCATTTCGGCGCTCTGAGATCGAGTGCCCAAGTGATAAGTTATGAAATCAGTCTTGGCTTAGCAGTCCTAGCAGTACTAATGTACGCAGGATCATTTAGCTTGGTAGACATCGTAAACTCACAGAAGCAAATGTGGCACATTGTCCCTCAAATCCTAGGATTCTTCATTTTCGCCGCGTCCGCCGTAGCCGAGACGAATCGCCCTCCATTTGACTTGCCAGAAGCAGAGACCGAAATCGTTGCAGGTTACCATGTTGAATATTCAGGAATGAGATGGGCGATGTTTTTCTTAGCTGAATATGCGAACATGTTTGTAGCGTCAATGCTGGTCACAGTTTTGTATCTTGGTGGCTGGAACGGTTGGACCATTCCTGGACTCGAAGGAATCATGGGAGTTATGTGGACTCTCCTCAAGGCATTTTTCTTCATCTTTGTATATTTTTGGTTGCGAGCTGTCCTTCCGAGACTGCGCTATGATCAACTAATGGGATTTTGCTGGAAAATACTTCTTCCAGCCGGTGTTCTAAATTTATTCCTCGTAGCAATATTACGAACCATCTGGAGCTAGTTAAATATGCCTTTTGGAACTGGAATCATTAAAGGAATGGCTAAAGTGCTAGGAATTGGATCAAGGGAACCGGTCACCTATCACTACCCGGAAAACCCTAGGCCTGTAGCAGAACGATTCCGAGGCATGGTAGGTATGCGAAGAGATGAAGTTACAGATCTCTTGTCGTGCGTCGGATGTGGGCTATGTGAGACTGCATGCCCAAACGAAGTTATACACATCGATACGTCCCAAGCAGAGGATGGAACACGCTGGGTAGAACGTTACGAGTTCGACCTTGGGAGATGTATCTATTGCTATCTGTGTATAGAAGCTTGTCCTGTTGATGCTCTCCAAGTGACACATGCGTACCACACACTAACCCCAGATAGGTCGGAATTAGTCATCTCGTCCGACGAGATGATGGAAATGTGGGAAAGCCAGGACCGATTCTTGTTCGAGCGTCATTGGAATGAGTGACTTAGCTTGTACCTGGCTAGGGTTAATGGCCACAATCTTTGGGCTTGGTACAGTCCTGCTGAGGAGCCCTGTTCACTCGGCGCTATCATTGGTAATGGTCGTATTCCACGTGGCCGGATTGTTCGTGTTAATGGGAGCTGGATTTCTCGCAGCATTGCAAGTGATTGTGTACGCGGGAGCCATAATAGTGCTGTTTTTGTTCACTATGATGCTCCTCAATCTTGAGCAACACGATAATGAGCCTCATATGCACCGATACCAGAAATGGCTGGGCTTTCCACTGGGTGGAGCATTGTTGATAGAAGCAACGTGGATTGCATTGGCTCAAGCAAATCCTCCAGAAACACTTTTGGGCAAATATTCGCCAGAACGATTGAGCGAATTAGGCGGAACAGCATTTGGCATAGCAGATGCAATGTTTACCAGCTATCTCTTACCTTTCGAGGTAGCAGGCGTATTGCTCCTCGCGGCTTCAGTTGCGGCATTATCTTTGGCACGCAAATCGGATGAAGACAACTTTGGAGCGATGCCGGATATGGTCTCAGATGCCGCGGGATCTATGATCCAGCCATCGGTTCAAGATTCGAAATCCGGCCAATTATCTCAAGAACATGGAGATGATCACTAATGGCAGACTACTTAAACTCATACCTATTCATCGGCGCCATTTTGTTCACACTAGGGGCATTCGGTGTAATTGTGCGACGGAACATCATAGTGGTACTACTATCTGTAGAACTGATGCTCCAGGGCGTGAATTTATCTCTCGGAGCTTTTTCCACCTTCTACCACGATATGGGTGGATATATGCTCGTCTTGCTTTCACTAGCAATTGCTGCTGCAGAAGCTGTTGTCGGGCTAGCTATCCTTGTAGCGTTGAGCCGGCATGTGGATGAATTCTATGTAGACCGTCTGAAGAGCCTACGATGGTAGTCCGGATTCATGTTACCCAGCTTGAGGCATCAAAATGAGTGAAGCGCCCTGGCTCATACCGCTTAGCCCGTTGATCGCCTTTGCAATAAACGGAATTCTCGGACCACGTTATTTGAGGAGGGCCACGGGCGTTATAGGATCGTTAGGGATATTAACATCTTTCCTTCTAACTATAGGTCTGTGGCTAGACCTGCCCAAAGAGGATTCCAAACGGGAATACATCCTATACAGGTGGCTGGAATCAGGCTCCTTAAAGATAGATATAGGGTTCACTCTAGATGAACTAACGGTAGTTATGCTTTTGGTAGTGACGGGTGTCAGTTTCTTGATTCATGTGTACTCTAACGCTTACATGGAACACGACAACTCGTTCGCTCGTTTCTTTACATGGCTGCCATTATTTGTGTTTTCTATGATCATGTTGGTAATGGCCAACAACTTCTTGTCCCTTTTCGTGTTTTGGGAAATGGTTGGGGTATGTTCATACTTTTTGATCGGTTTTTGGCACGATAGAGACAGTGCAAACAACGCCGCTATGAAGGCTTTCATTACCAATCGAGTAGGTGATTTTGGATTCGCAGCAGGTATATTTCTTATATTTTGGAATTTTGGCACTGTCAACTACAGTGAGGTGCATGCATCCATAGGTACAATCACCAGTGGTGTCGCAACAACCATCGCATTACTATTATTTGTTGGTGCGATGGGTAAATCTGCCCAATTCCCTTTACATATTTGGCTGCCTGACGCCATGGAAGGCCCTACTCCTGTTAGCGCTCTCATTCATGCAGCTACAATGGTGACAGCCGGAATATTCATGGTTGCCAGAAACATCCCTATATTCGAAGCAGCAGGTATTTCCCTCATTATCATCGGAGGAATAGGAGCATTTACTGCTCTTTTTGCAGCAACAATAGCCGTAACACAAACTGATATTAAGCGCGTACTTGCTTACTCTACAGTCAGCCAACTTGGATTGATGTTTCTAGCATTAGGGTCAGGGGCCTATGTGGCTGCTATTTTTCATCTGGCCACACATGCATTTTTCAAAGCGCTGCTCTTTCTAGGTTCTGGCAGTGTCATACATTCGATGCAAAACGAACAGAATATGCATGAATATGGGGGGCTTAAATCAAAACTTCCTTGGACTTATGCAACTTATGTCATTGGCGGGCTAGCTCTGTCCGCCATCTTCCCTCTAGCTGGCTTCTGGAGCAAAGATGAAATCCTTGCAGGAGCATTCTTTAAAGGGGCTTCATCAAACGGGGACGTCTTATTCTTGCTTTTCTGGATAATGGGCTTAACAGCATCTCTACTTACAGCGTTCTACACCTTCCGAATGATCCATTTAACTTTCCACGGAATGCCAAGAAATAGGAGTTTGTATGACCATGCGCATGAATCGCCATGGCTGATGGTATTGCCCCTAGTTTTGCTAGCAGCGCTGTCAGTGGCAGCAGGGATCGGGCTAGGATTCCCTCCGGAACACGGAGTAATCCATGACTATTTGCAGCATGTTGTTCATTCAAAGCATTTCGAACTTACTGGGGATTCGACGATCATCATATCCTTGGCAATCATATCTACTGCAATAGCACTGATAGGCATGATGGCCGCATCGGCCATATATCAAAGAGGTCGACCTAGCCCAGAAGCGATGGGTAGGCTATTTCCTGTCCTTTATACACTGAGCTACAAAAAGTACTACGTCGATGAGATGGTAGACATATTGATCATTAAAAGTAGCAAAGCAGCCGGCTTCGTCCTATGGGCTGTAGATGCCAAGCTTGTAGACGGAATGGTCAATCTGTTAGGTTGGACAGTTAAAGCCTTTAGCTCTATTGGTAGGCGAATACAAACAGGGCAAGTACAAAATTATGTGCTCATTATGGCTACTGGGTTAGTTGTATCCCTTGGCATTATCATGGTTATGCAATGAGGCTAATTACTCTCCGAAGGACATTAAGAATTGGATCCTGATACCCAGGCACCACTACTATCTATAGCTCTTTGGGCGCCAATAATCGGGGCTATCTTGACCCTACTTAGTAAAGGACGCAACTCCGCCAGCGGCATCGCGTTTTTTTCTTCCTTAATCACACTCGGTGCAACACTTGCAATAGTATTCCAGTTTGACCCTAGTTATGCCGGGTACCAGATGCTGGAATCAAGGGACTGGATACCAGCTCTGGGAATCAAATATCAGCTGGGGGTCGATGGGATCAGCATTTTGATGATCCTCTTGACAGCAATCATAACCCCAATCGTCATAGGAACTTCCTGGTTGAGCATCTCCAAACAGACACGAGAATTTATGGCAGCGGTCCTCGTACTGACTACCGGCATGTACGGAGTTTTTATTGCACTCGACCTGATCTTGTTCTACGTATTTTGGGAATTGGTACTGATCCCCATGTACCTAATAATCGGAATTTGGGGAGGTCCTAACAAGATTTATGCTACTGTGAAATTCTTCCTGTTTACCTTTGTCGGCAGTGTTCTAATGTTGGTCGCAATAATAGCTGTCGCACTTGAAACAAACACTTTTGATGTCGTCAAACTGCCTGATCAGGCTATCAATACGGATTTGCAATCTCTCGTCTTCTTGGCATTTTTCCTAGCGTTTGCCATCAAAGTTCCTATGTTCCCATTTCATACATGGTTGCCTGACGCTCATGTAGAGGCTCCCACCGGAGGTAGTGTTATCTTGGCAGGAGTACTTCTGAAAATGGGAGGGTATGGATTTTTAAGATATGTTTTGCCATTAACACCGCAGGCTGTAGATGACTGGCGCATGGCCATAGTGATTCTTTCCGTGATAGCCATCGTTTATGGAGCGCTGATAGCTATGATGCAAAGAGATGTTAAGAAACTAATTGCTTATTCAAGCGTAAGCCACATGGGGTTTGTTACCTTAGGGATTTTTACTCAGGAACAAATAGGTATAGACGGGGCTATAGTTCAAATGTTCAGCCACGGCCTGATCACTGGTGCACTATTCCTTTGTGTAGGAATATTGTATGACCGCACACACACCCGCATGTTCGCAGATTTAGGGGGATTCGCTTCACGAATCCCAGTCTACGCAGTATTTTTCGGATTTTTTACACTCGGTTCTCTAGGATTACCCATGATGAGCGGTTTTGTCGGTGAATTCATGGTCCTCTTGGCTGCTTTCGGTTGGTCCTATTTGGCAGGATTGGTTGCGTTGCTTGGAGTGATCTTAGCTGCAGCTTACATGCTATGGATGTATAAACGAGTCATGCTTGGTAACATTGGCAACATATCCTTCGAACAAGTTGGTGACATGAATCGTGTCGAAGTGATCGCATTAATCCCATTAGCTTTCTTAGTTGTATGGATGGGCGTATCCCCCGACACTTTTGTGCACCTCATACAAACAAGTACCAGCCTAATAGCTGGATATAAATAGGCAACACAGGAGCATATTAAATGCCATTCCCTATGAACGACCTAATACTCTTAGCTCCAGAGATCATAGTCGCCAGTATTGCTTCAATAATCCCAGTGATTTGGGCGTTTAGCTCTCGGGATAATCGATGGCTAATATTGCTAATAGCACTCGCCGGAAATATAACAGCTGCCGCCGTTGCATTATCCTCCGTAGGAATAGAATCCACAGAAATCATGGGCGGTCAGTTCACCGTAGATAGATTTACCACATATCTTCGACTAGCAATATTGTTCGTTGCCTCAGCTAGCCTAATCATGATGGTGGACCAACTTGAAAAAGTTCCTTTTGGCGCTATAGCAAGCATCCTAATGTTTTCAACAACTGGGATGTTGCTGCTGGTTGGAGCTACAGACCTGATCCTTGTATTTGTAGCAATCGAGTTGATGTCCATACCTGTCTATGCGTTAACGGGCATGACCAGATATAGAGCCAGATCAGTCGAGGCAGCTATCAAGTATTTCACAATGGGAGCTTTCGGGACTGCAATTCTGGCTTACGGAATTGCATGGACTTATGGGGTCACTGGATCGACTTCGTTAAAGAACATTTCCACCGTGATTGCTCAATCAGAAATCAATTCGGCATTTTTATTTGCAATGGGGCTTCTATTGGCAGGCATAGCTTTTAAGATTGCGATAGTTCCTTTCCATGCCTGGACCCCCGACGCCTATGATGGTGCTCCGACACCAGTGACAGCCTTCATGTCAGTTGCCCCAAAAATTGCAGCGTTTGCGATTCTCATCAGACTGATTGGCGTCGCTTATGCCCCCTTAACTGACACTGTACAAGTTTTATTAGTGACACTCGCTACGATAACCATGGTTGTAGGTAACCTACTCGCAGTGTCACAACAAAACGTAAAGCGATTACTGGCATATTCTAGTATTGCTCATAGTGGATATATGCTGGCTGGTATATCGGCCACTACAGTTGTAGCCGGCAACATGGTCTACACCGGCTTTCATACTCTACTGTACTATGCAATCGCCTATGCCTTAATGAATCTGGGAGCGTTCGGCATCATCTTCTGGGTGGAGCAGAACCAAAATACGGTCCATCTGAATGGATTCAAAGGTTTGGCCCGCTCAGCTCCTGTCACTGCATTGGTAATGACGCTGGTATTGATTTCATTAACAGGAATACCTCCCACCGCCGGATTTTTCGGGAAGTTGTTTATCATTCAGACGTTAATTAGCAGTCAACTAGGATGGCTAGCCATAATCCTTGTACTGATGTCTGTCGTATCTGCTTACTACTACTTGCGAATCGTGGTTAACATGTTCATGCATGAACCAGAAAACATTGGCTCAGAATCGAAAAACCAACGTGCTATGCCTGACTCAATCGGATTTGTGGTACTAGTATCTGGGGTAGGTACTCTAGCCCTGGGTATTTTTGCTAATTGGTTATATCAGTTTGCAGTTGATAGCATCGCCTTAGCAGCGCTATAGTCAAAGTAATCACGCTGGCAGCCGGCATAATACTACCTGGCAAACAATAGAGATTGAAGGGGCCTTAGTTCGATGCCAATATCGCCATCAGACGGATCCTGAAATGAAATATCAAACTGTACCGGGCGTCCCAAAGCCTGTTTCAAAATTCACATTGGGATCAATGATTTTCCCTCAGTTATCGCAATTACATGTCGATTCAATTCTCGATTCGTGGGTTGCTGGCGGAGGCAACATGATAGATACAGCGCGAATCTATGGTGCTGGCCACGCAGAAGATCTTTTAGGGAAATGGCTTTCTAAAAACAATAACCGCCAAGAAATAATGCTTCTTACCAAAGGTTGTCATCACGATAACGCCGGTCCTCGAGTTACTTATCAAGATCTCAAGCTAGACTTGGAACAAAGTCTGGACTCATTGCAGACAGACCACATCGAACTCTATTTGCTGCATAGAGATGATCCAAACGTACCAGTTACTGAAATTGTAGATTGGTTGGATGAACACAGAAAGGCGGGACTGATTGGAGCTTTTGGAGGGTCCAATTGGTCAGTCCACAGAGCTCAAGAAGCCTATGACTATTCGGCCCGTTCTGGTACAGGAGTGTTTGCTGCAACCAGTAATTATTTTGGACTGGCAACCGCAAACGAAGAAATGTGGCCGGGTGTGGAATTAATTGATAACAACGATAGAGAGTGGTACGCAGAAACTGGGACTGTGAATTTTGCTTGGTCTTCCTTAGGCAGAGGCTATTTTGCCGGTAAAGGAGAAGGGGACAAGGCGGACGAAGATGTCGCACGCGTATATGTCAACGAAGAAAACTACAATCGCCGGTCTAGAGCTATTGAACTAGGAAAACAAAAGGGACTTACGCCTGTACAAATTGCAGGAGCATATGCCATATGCCAGCCTTTCGCTTCTATTGCACTTGTCGGATGCGCTAGCGTAGATGAGGTGCAAGCCACTTTACAGGTATCGGACATATCTCTGACCTCAGAAGAAGTATCTTTCCTAGAGACAGGCTAAATATCAAGAGTCACGTAGTCGCCATCAAAATACACCAGTGGCTTATCTTCGGACTCGATCTGTGCCGACACGACAGACCCAATAAATAACGTGTGATCGCCAACATCAACTTCATCCACAATTCGAGACTCGATGTGACCGATACTTCCTTGAATCAATGGGCATCCTGTCACGCCGGAAGTGTATTTTGTCTCAGAAAAACAGTGGAACTCATCGTCATTAGGATCAGCAAAACGACTAGAGATATCTCTTTGTGCTTCTGACAGAAGATTGACCGAATAGATGCCTGCCTCCTGTATCAAAGGATGACAGTGAGAAGATTTCGATATAGATACCAATACGCGCAAGGGATTCAATGATAGTGACACAAAGGAATTAACCGTAAGTCCACGACATACCCCGTTATTGCTGGTAGCTACTATCGTCACTCCCGTAGGAAACACCCGCATGACTGCTCGAAGGGAATCAGCAGACACACTCATCTAATATTGGGACCTAGACAAAACATTACGCCGGCATTCCAAGAACTTCCTTTATCCAACCAGTTTTTTGAACTGTGTGAAGATAAGCGCTACCAGCTTCATGTGCTGCATTTTCATAGCGGCGAAGATCTAGGGAACCTGAGATCTTATCCGTCATAGCTATTATGGGCGGGGTTGGACATATATCATCCTTCATACCAACTGCCATCAACACTGGGCACTGGACGTCTTCAGCAAAATTGTCGACATCAAAATATCTAAGCGTTTCCCATATCGCATGTTCTTTTGCAGGATATTTACGGATGAAGTCCGGTATTTCGTTATAGGGGTACGAGGATGAGAGACGAACAGACTCTTGTATGTTAGTCAAAAATGGTACGTCCGCTGCCGCCCCGGCGATATGTCCTGACATCAATGCTGACGTTACTAGTGAAAGAGCACCGCCCTGACTACTACCAGAAACCACTATTTTGCCTGTATTTACCTCTTCACGCTCGAGTAAAAACTTGACACCGTTTATAGCATCACAAAATGCTCCCCTGTAGATATAGCTCTCTCGATCCCATATGTTGTGACACAAAAAGCCAGGAAAGCCTGGGGTTATAGAATCACCAAAAGAATGCCCTCTAATCGACAACCATAAACATGCTATTCCTTGCTCTGCCCATGAACGCACTCCCATATTTGGATGCATGCTATATCCAGGCAGGAGCATCAAGGCAGGAAACACTCCAGGTTTCCTAGGGACGGCATACCAGCCTCCAACCCTAATTCGCCCGAAGCTGTTAAAAACAACCTTGTACACCACCGCTTCCTCATTACTTCTTAACGGCTCTTCAGTTAGAGAGGCGTCGAGACCAAATGAACTATCATCAATTGTCCTCTTCCAAAACTCCTCAAAATCATGAGGCCGGCCCGCCGAATTTTCTAGAGACATTTTAGAAGCCTATTTCACCCATTTAGGAATCAGAGTTGCTTTCTATGTAATTCACCGCATCTCCTACACTTGCTATTTTTTGAGCGTCCTCATCAGGAATAGAAATGTCGTAATGCTCTTCCAATTCCATTATGAGCTCAACCAAATCAAGAGAATCAGCGTTGAGGTCATCCTCAAATCGCGTCTCCATCGTAATTTCCGACTTATCTACTCCCTTAAGAGTCTTCGAGATAACTTCTATTACATCATCCAAAACAGCCAAAATGAATCTCCTTATTCCAAATTGCCAAATGGCAGATACTTGGCTTGGTTACCAATATTACGTTCAATCCTCATAATCAGGAAACAAGTATGTTTCTCATCGCTGGTGATACTCTTTACGATTACCTACAAATACCCAAGCTGAAGGGGCCACAATTGAAGCTAACACCACCTTAAATAGATCGCCTGGTATAAACGGTGTTAACCCAGCCTCAATAGCTTTGGTTACAACGTCAGCTCCAAGCAAAGACAACTTACCATTGCCTAAAGAAAGATTAACAAACTCCAGTATGCCACCTGAAATCTCTATCCCAGCTGCAGACAAAGCCATTGCCATAGCTAGCCAAGGAACCCCAAACACATATATGCAAACGTTACCAACTAACATCGCCGCGATGGACAAAATATAACTTTTGTACCATCCACGCTCAGACAATAACCCAGTTACGAAAGCTGCAGGAACAAAGCCGATCAAGTAACCGTAGGTAAATATACCTCCAGAACCGGCAAAGACAGGAAGACCAACCATGCCTTCTACCAAATACACGATGACAGCGATCGCACCACGACGACTTCCTAATATCGATCCTGTCAGGAGAACTGCTAAGGTTTGACCTGTTATGGGAACCGGTGTAAACCACAGCGGAACACTTATCTTTGCACTGGCGGCAATAAAACCAGTAAATGCAATTATCAGTAAAGCATCTCTGACAATCCCTTCCTTAGGGATCACATGATCTGCAATTACCGCATGACGTTCTTGTATTTGTTGGGCGTGCACTTATCTAACTCCAAAAGTCCTGATTAGTTTATTTTCCATTATGTTGTCCATTCCCGTGCGGTCGCAACTTCAATATAGGCATTCCAGACCTAACGTCGCTCGAATCTTCCACGAGGATCTCTTGGATAACCCCATTCTTATCAGAAACCACCTCATTGAATATCTTCATAGCTTCAACCAGTCCTATTACTTGTCCTACAGTGATCTCATCCCCCACATCAACAAACGGCGGATCGCCAGGCGTCGATGATCGGTAGAACACTCCTGTGAGAGGGGCTTCGACCTCTATCACCGCTTCCGCCACATTGGAATTGATCTTTACTGTATTAGCACTTGACCCTTCCTGCCCGCTAGCCAAGCCAGGCTCAAAACGATTGATCTTTATCTCAACCTCTTCGTGCTGAACTTCAACACCTACTACCGACGTATCCTTAATACGCAGCAGTAAATCCGCCAACAAATCCGATATTTCAGTCAATTTCTTGCAAAAATGAGAGCGGCATTTTGCCCGCCAAATCCAAAGCTATTGCTCAAAGCCACATTGACTTCAGCAGACCGAGCTTCATTGGGAACCACATCGAGATCACAATCCGGGTCAGGGTTATCATAATTAATGGTAGGCGGTATAGCTCTCTGAGATAAAGCGAGGATAGACACAATAGCCTCTACGGCCCCTGCCGCCCCGATCAAATGTCCCATCACTGATTTTGTTGAGCTTACAGCCATTTTATCAGTGTGATTCCCGAACACCGACTTAATAGCAGCCACCTCAGCCGCATCCCCTACTGGTGTAGATGTGGCATGAGCGTTCAAGTAATCAATGTCACTGGCATCAATATTCGCACTATTTATCGCACGTGACATCGCAAGAGCCGCACCGGCTCCATCATTCGGTGGCTGAGTCATGTGGAAGGCGTCAGAACTAGCACCGTAACCAATCAATACTGCATGAATTTCCGCTCCTCGTGCCTTTGCATGTTCCATGTCTTCCAAAACCAACATACCAGCACCTTCAGCAGAAACAAATCCATCACGATCGGCGTCGAATGGCCTGGAAGCCTGATGCGGCTTATCATTGAACTTCGTACTCATCGCACGTCCTTGTGTAAAACCGGCCAACGCTATCGGGGTGATAGCAGCCTCAGAACCCCCAGCAAGCATCACGCTAGCGTCACCCCTATTGATGACAGCAGCCGCCTCTCCAATAGAATGAGCCCCCGAAGCACACGCAGACACATGGGCCATGCTAGGGCCGGTCAAACCCAAGTCAATCGCTACTTGCCCTGCTGACATATTAGGAATCATCATCGGTATAAGAAACGGAGATACTCTTTTGTTTCCTTTATCTTCCAAGACCTTTGTCTGTTCAGACAGAGTAGTAAGACCGCCAATACCACTACCTATGTAAACCCCAGTATTAACTGCAACAGAATCACCAACACTAAAACCTGAATGACTGAACGCTTCCCGGGCGGCATACATAGCAAATTGAACGAACCGATCAAGTCTTCTAGCAGCCCGTTCCCCGAAAATTTCGTCCGCATCGAAGTTATTGATCTGCGCAGCTAGTTGACACGGGAATTCACTAGGATCGAAATGGTCAATCCGGCCCACTCCACTATTACCTTCAATTAGATTAGCCCACATCTCATTAGGAGTCAGTCCAACAGGACTGGCCACTCCGATTCCAGTTATTGCTATAGGATTCAATTCTATAAAACCACCTAGCTTCACGACTTAAATGCATCGCACCCGGCAGGAAACTGATTGAGTTCCCATTAGGTTTGTTCAACATGCAGATTATAACAATGGCTAGTAAGTACGTAGGCTGATACTACCGTTCAATTAACAAGCGACATGTAGACTTAGGAGCGATGCGCGATATCATCGATGTATATTAACTGCAAACCAAGATTGAGGGGCAACATAGTTGAGCAAAGGGCAACAGACACATGTGATCGGATGGGGTATTGGCCTGCCCACCCAAATACTGACTAACGAAACACTAGAATCCATAGTTGACACCTCCAGTCACTGGATTCAAAGCCGCACCGGTATAGAAGAACGTCGCATTGTCTCTAATGAGGAGTCCACCTACTCTTTAGGTCTAACCGCTGCTAAACAGGCTCTGTGTCAAGCTGGAATGCTTGCAAGTGATGTTGAAATGATAGTGGTGGCCACCAGCACAGGAGACTACGGCTTTCCAGCAGTCGCTAACCAAATTCAGTACGGTATCGGAGCAGACCACGCAGCGGCTTTTGACATAAATACTGCCTGCACAGGATTCGTATCGGCACTGTCTGTCGCTGATTCTTTGATCAGAAGTGGCCAGCACAACAATGTACTAGTGGTGGGGGCAGAAACCATGTCTCGCATAGTCGATTGGACCGACAGATCCACATGTGTTCTGTTCGGTGACGGTGCCGGAGCATTATTACTGCAAAGATCTGATAAACGAGGAGGAATATTGAGCTCAGTGCAGTGGTCTGACGGAGCCGGCGCACCATACTTGTATGTCAAAAATAATAGCGCTGTTGATCCTAATGGTGACACCCATATTGATAGAGACAATTTCATCAAAATGGATGGTAGAGAGGTTTTCAAATTCGCTGTACGAGCGATGACCGAAGCCACAATAAAGACTGCAACTCTGGCAGACATCTCTATCCCTGAAATCGATGTTGTAGTTCCCCACCAGGCCAACATCAGAATTATCGAAGCCGCAGCAAGAGCACTAGCTATGCCTATGGATCGCTTCATCACTAATGTAGACAGATACGGAAACACCTCAGCCGCGTCAATCCCAATAGCTCTCTACGAGGCTATCGAAGACGGGAGGATTCAATCTGGGATGAAGATAATCCTAGTAGCATTTGGGGCTGGGTTGTCCGCAGGTGGAATAGCCATAGAGTGGGCATAAATAGTAATACCAACCAGTTTCAGACTATGAATTACAAAGCAAAATTACACGCTTTACTTGTCTGATACATGCGTAGTTATACACATGCTTTACACAGGTAGCCATCATCGAAAACATAGTGTCTCACTTTGCATACTTGCCGACAATTACTCAGCATCTATATTTAATGGGCGCCTAACTGGCACACCTACACGTCGTGGATATCTTTCAGGCGTAGCACGGACCTTATCTATCACAACAAGGCACCGTGTTAATTTCATATTTGGGATCTCATAAGGTTCAAACCCAAGCAATTCCCCTCCGAGTTCCGCCACATTAGACAGAGCAGTCATCACTTCAGCTTTTTGGGCAATTGTTTTGTAGAAAGCAGCACGCCCTCTACATCTGCAAAATGGTAGAGATAACTCTATTTCCACCGAAAACTTGCTCACCGCACGAGCCAACACAACGTCAAAGGCTTCACGCATACCTTCCATTCTAGCGGCCTCTTCAGCCCGAATCTGAGTGATTTTTACATTATCCAATTTCAACCGTTCTACCACTTCCTCTACGAACCGAATGCGTTTCCCAACAGAATCTAGTAGTGTAAATGATAGTTTTGGATATGCTATGGCCAGAGGTATGCCTGGTAAGCCAGCCCCAGAACCTATGTCTATTACTCTAGATCGTTCATCAAGATCTGAAAGAACACTCACAGCAGATAGCGAATCTTGTATATGAATCGAGTCAATGCTGGAAACCGTTTTCGAAGCAATCAGTCCCCTAGGTGCTGCGACCTTGCTGAGTAGTTGGGAAAACGCATCCATGCGTTCGCGGGCTTTCACGTCTAAAATTGTGTTCAAAACAGCAAGTCGTAATCGGGTTTGCAAGCACAGAATCGTAGACTGGAAAGAGAATGATACTTAAACGCCTTTGGAGTCCATGGCGCATGGCATATATCGAAAGACGGGGTGACGATAAATGTCCTTTTTGTAACAGTGCCCATCATGGAAAAGAGTCTTCTGACCTCACTGTAATTCGAGGACAACATGCATATGTACTTATGAACCTTTACCCATATAACGGCGGCCACTTACTTGTCCTGCCGTACAGGCACATAAACGAGATAATAGAAATAAACAAAGCTGAGTTTGCGGAGATTACTAAGTTCCTCCAACAAGGGGTTACAGCCTTGAAACATGCTTTGAATGCTGATGGATTCAATATAGGAAGCAATATTGGATCGATAGCGGGAGCAGGCATCCCTGATCACATTCATTTCCACATTGTGCCTCGCTGGGAAGGGGATACGAATTTCATGCCTGTCGTAGGTGCAACGAAAGTCATGCCAGAATCCTTAGAGGATACAAAAGCGCGCCTAATTGACTGTTGGCCACAAGCGGACTGATCACCGTATCAAAATAGGTAGCGGTTCTCGTTCAGGCACTGCGGTTGGAAAAATGGAAATTTCGGACAGTGGCCAATATATCGCCCATACCTTGCCAACAATGGCACCGGATGGAACGGTACCAAACCGCCGAGAATCCTCACTCTCAACACGATTATCCCCAAGGACAAAATAATTGCTATCAGGAATGTCAACTGATGCCATAGATTGATTACCCGGAGCCTGAATATATTCAGACTCGTCATATCCGATCCCATTCAAATAAATTTTTCCATTTACAATCTCCACAGTCTCACCAGGCATTCCAATAATTCGCTTTACCAAATCTTGCTCAGGGTTAGCAGGCCTGCTGATTACAACAACATCTCCACGCCTAGGAGAACCGGTGAGATAAGCAAATTTGCTAACTAATACGAGTTCATCGGACTGCAATCCAGGATACATACTTCTGCCTTCAACCCGAAAGTTTTGTATGAATAATCTGGAAGCAAAAAATATGAAGGCAGCCAGCAGAAGTGTTTCAACAATTTCCAGCCCTGCGAGGCGCCCACGTGACCACAATTTATCCATATAACACCTTGGCCGACTCGATAACGTTCGTCGCACCGTATACTATTAGATCGAAACTATCAACGGTCAAATGGTAACATCCCTTGACTATCGGATTTGTCCATTTCAGCCATATAGATGAAAAGTAATTCCCTCAATGAATCAGGACATGGATGACAATGATTTCCATTAGCCTGCGGTTAGCAATATCGCTTCTCCCAATCATAATTTCAGGATTAGTAGTAGTGACCCTTGATCAAATCATCAAACAGCGAGTTGAGTTATTGCTGTCTGCGGAGCCATCGCACATCGTATGGATATTTCATCCATTTTTAAAGCTCCGATTGGTTTATAACGACGGATTGATCTTCGGGATGTTCAGTAATCTAAATCAACCGTGGACAATGTCTATACTAGTTTTAGTTGCTATTTCAGCATTGTCATTTCTGTACATACAACAGCTGAAGGCCCCCACAACCGCCACAAAATTGACTTTCGGAGTAACCCTGGGTGGAGCATTAGGAAACCTGGTAGATAGATTGCGCCTGGGCTATGTGGTCGACTACATGGATTTAGGATGGTGGCCAGTGTTTAATTTCGCTGACGCTGCAATCAATCTATCCATAGTCGTCTTCTTTGTACTGTTGATGACAGAACGATTAGAAAAACCTTCAACAACGCACCCACCGTCCGCATAAGCTATGCCCCTCAATGTTTCAGATCACGAATTTGAAACGATTAGATTGACAGTGCACCAATCCGAAAATGGATACCGTGCAGACCGTTTTTTGGCTAGTAGGCTGACTCAATATAGCCGTGCTCAAATA
>Ga0310344_10000167_pt1 | contig 54243 bp, 52 predicted proteins | sample HC15DNA20200_MG_FD_203801 | JGI IMG/M metagenome (GOLD analysis project Ga0310344, IMG submission 203801) | Marine microbial communities from station ALOHA, North Pacific Subtropical Gyre - HC15-DNA-20-200_MG | ecosystem: Environmental > Aquatic > Marine > Oceanic | place: Pacific Ocean: North... | reverse complement strand
ACCTTTGGATAACTCGCTAATTCACCGTCTGTCCCGATCTTAAATCCAAAGAATTCTGAGGGTTCGTCTATAGATTGGGCAAAAAAAGCAGGTGAAAGCGGAGATGAAAAGACAAGCAGGGTAACAGTTAAGAGATACGAGTATTGCCGAGGCATATTTTTCATGAATTCAAGAGATATTATGAACGGCGCAAGCATCGAGGATACCATGGGGTGCATAGACTTGTGGAATCAGTTTTAAATACAGCCTTTTTTGTTAGAGGAGTAGCAGGGTCATGGTGTGTTTGACGAATAGGGTGATAGGCGTAGCCATTATTTGGTTGTTGCTCATCGATTGTCTTCCAGCTTTGTCGCAAGATCTTCAGGATGGAACACACCAGCGTGTTCCCGCAGACTTTATGAGCTTTCGCGGCGCAGAATGGCTAGAACGAGAGAGTCGAGAGACCGAAGAGCAGCCGGAGAAAGTGCTTGAGGTCATGCACCTGAAGCCCGGTGACGTCGTTGCCGATATTGGTTGTGGTTCCGGGTACTATGCGCGCCGTCTCTTTCGGCTTGTGCAGCCTGGCGGGGTCGTTTACTGTGAAGATATTCAGCCTGAAATGCTTGAGATTATGGCGGGAATAGCGTCTGAGGAAGGGGTTGATGGTATTCAGCCTGTACTTGGAACCTCAACTGATTTACAGTTGCCTGCGGGAGAGGTCGATTGGGTGATCATGGCGGATGTCTACCATGAAATGTCTGAGCCAAAGGTTATGTTATCTGAAATTAAGAAGTCGTTGTCAGCTCGCGGTCAAGTTGCTCTTTTGGAATATCGCGGAGAAGATGGAACAGGAGACCAAATTAAGGCCGATCACGTCATGTCAGTGAGACAGGTGATGCAAGAGTGGAATGAGGCAGGATTTCAATTACAAGCACTACATGAATTTCTCCCAACCCAGCACTTGTTTTTCTTTCAAGCGGGGCGCGAGGGTGCAGAGAATAACATCCAGCACCTTGATTTATTTAAAGCGCTGGACGATGGAATAGTGGAGATTGGGTCTGTGGCCCTTAAAGACTTAACAGTGGAGTTTCGTATTCGGCGACGTTTAAATAAAACAGTGGTGGTCACCTCACCCGCAGCAACTTTTTTTAAGACAGAAGATTCTGTAACCGATTTTGTCTCGCGTAGAGATGCTTGGTTATTGCTTGATTCAGATGCTTGGGTAACATGGTCTTTTCGGGTCGTGTCGCTCCAAAAGGATTTCGTCTGGCCAACTGGTGACCTCCAGCTACAGGTTCTTCCGAGAAGCACTCTTACTAATGTTGCGAATCTCATGGACTACATCCAAGAGGGCACCTATACGGTCGATGATTCGCCAACCTTGTATCCACCGAGGGCGTTTGAGGTCGAGCAAGCCGCTGTGTGGATGGTCGCAGAGAACACGAATTATCAAAATCTCATGAACGGGCTATCAGGTTCCGCTTTTCCGGAACAATATGCAATCGCTTTCGCTCTCGTTTTTTGTGATTTAGCTGGTATCGATATTACGCGCCTTTCGGTCTGGGAGAGGCGGGAAGAAATTTTTCAGACTCTAAGAGACCCTGGCCTCAATTATTGGTATGAGAAGAAATCCGCAGAGCGCTAAGTAGTCTCCCCCCAAATTTTTCTAGTAAAGAACAAAAAACTTAGAATTTTTGCATTTTATATAATATGAGTAGACAATACTCATATTATATGAGTAATAATATTTATGTTTGTTTTTAACTTTTTAGAAGGGAGTAAAAAATGATGAGTTTGACTCGATGGAATCCGTTTGACGACTTGATTAACTTAAATCGAGGGATAGACGATATCTTTTCGTACCGACCGCAGCGTGAGGTTGCAGATGGATGGTCGATGGTTCCGGAGACTGAAATTACTTCAGACACTGATGGCTGGAACGTGAAGATTGCGCTTCCAGGGATTGAAACTAAGGATGTTAGTATCGATGTGAATGACAACATTTTGACAGTCAGAGGTGAAAGAAAAGCCGAAGGGAATGATAACGATTCCTATTTATCCGAGATCTTGTATGGCCATTTTGAACGAGTCTTCAGACTACCGTCAAAGGTCGACACGGAGGCAGTGTCTGCCAGATTTGCTAACGGTATGTTGGACTTGAGACTGCCGTTATCTGAAGAGGCGAAATCGAAACGCCACATCGCTATTACTGAAGATGCTCCATGAAATGTATTGGGTCAGAAAAGAAAAAATCAGCCGAGAGTGATCAAATATAAGGGTGTGGTATGAAGGCAGTACCACACCTCGGTCACGTGATGAAAGCCCCTGTTATTTTTTGTCGCTATTCAGTTCTTCGGCTTCCTTGGCTTTCTGTTCTTCGTCCAAAAATTCTTGCTGCCAATCTGGAGGGGCCTGAGGCCCTGCGATCATGCCAGCCAAGTCCGAATCATGGTCAGTCGGCCGGGGCGGGGCCGCTTCTCGCCGCGCACGAACATCAGCGCGTCGCTGATCTTTCATTTTTGAACGTTCAAGACGGGCACGTTCTCTCTGACGTTTTGTCTGAGTTGGTCGACCGCGATTTGCCATAGTCACCTCCAACGGTGGTTGTCATACACTTTAACGAGAGTGCATCATATCTACTATTTTAACAAAGCTGTAGCGAATGACTACTATCACTCAGTAAGAGGCGGCTGAAATAAGCTTGTTAGTTCGTTTTCTACTGACTGAAACGTCTAACTAGAAGGTCGCTACTAGGGCAAAGGTGACGAGGTTGTCCATGCGGTCTAAGTCGATGTTTACGGCTACACCGGAGGGCATGTTTTTTGAATTTACTAAAGGGATTGCTACTAGAGAGGGTTGAAAATCGTACAGAAGCTGCCAGCTAAATTTTAGAGCTAATTTGCTAACGAGGTTAACGGCGATTGAATTAACAAAATCGACGCGAAAGTCAGAGATGTCTGAGAGGTTTTCATCTGCAAGAAGCACGCTGGTAAACTTGGTGTTGGAATTGAACGTGACATTGTAATCGTAAGATAATCGAATGCCTGCGAATCTGTTGTGTCCATCTGGATTCTCGATTACATCATCTTGAATGGTGTAGCTCACACCATATGACGTCCGAAGACCTGTTCGATTTGTTTCAAAAAAAGTGTTTCCAAGTCCTGCACCAAATGAATACCGATTCTGAATTCCTGAAAAGGTATTCTTTTCCCATCCTGAGCTTGTGTACCAGAATGTGCGTGGGCTCATTGCCTGATCGTAACGAACACGCGCATAATCACTTTTTGCGGTGAGAGATGTAACTGAATTTTTTACGATTTGAAAATTTTGCGGTGAGTCTCCCACTGCGGAACGGGTAATTTCTGTTGATTCGGCGCGCAGACTACCAATATCAGTTGTGAAAGTGGAATTGTTCCATTTGTATATCAATTCATTCTTAAAACCGATGGTTCTTGCTGCAGAGTTGCCTTCGGTAAAGACAGCAGTCAATTCAGCTGTGTCAGACCATCCCAGTTCATTCTCATTGTCTTGCGCCCAGGAGTGTGCTGTTCTCAACAAAAAGATGCATATTACAAAAGCGATCTTAAAAAGCATTATTGTTGATGGGTGGTTCGACATGATCGAGATTGAGGCGGTGTTTTAAAATAAAGATTTTCACCTTACACAGTTCCAAGTTTAGTCGCCGTCGTTCTTGAACACGAGTTCCTCGGCACCCAAGAAATCGATTACATGCGAAAAGGTTTCCTGTCCGATTAAGAACCCTTGCTTGATCGTCTGTTGATTTTGTTCCATGAGCAAAGACATTTGTGACCGCGTTTCGCTTCCTGAAGACGGGGCAAGCAGAATACCGGCGACGAAACCACACGATAATGAAAAAAATGTTACAAAAGGCAGAGTAACGAATCTCTTTAACATGTTTACCTCACTGATTGTAAGTTGGAGCACTTTACTCAGTTATATCGGTCGCTGGAAGGTTTTCATTTGATAATTAAGGGTCAGTAATTGTTAACTTAGTAATTAGAAAGACAGTTTGAAGACACACTTTGTGCGAAAATCTGATCAAGATATTGTTCACGAGACGATGAATGCCTAAAAATTTGAGAAAAACTTGGGTTTTGTTACCCGTGCTTGCCTCTCTCGCGAGCCAGTGTGACGAGACGCCGCGTGGAACCGTGCCCACTAGTATAACTACTGTAGAAATTGCTTTAACTAGTACATTAGTTTCATCCGTGGGAAACAGTGACGATATCGACGATTGCTTAATGCGTTTGGGTGCTATAGGAACGCATGTTCGTCCAAGTTGGCGGGATAACAGTCAGACTTCCGAGTTTGATCCAGAGCATGTTCCCTTAATCGAAATGTCTTCGAATAGATTCGTTGCTACTTTCAACGATGTTCCGGTGAATGTTCAGACCACTCTGACTGTGCATGATGAGAACGAATGTAGACGTCATCCCATTGCTACGGGTGTTGCTGAAATTATGAATCGCCCTGCTGATGGACGAGTGGTGGATGGCGTGACAGCAAATGGTACGCTTCTTAACACTATTGTGGGAAACAACGCGCTCTTACTGACCGTTGGTGCTGACGGTATTGTTCTTCAATAACTCATTTATGATGGCAAATAAGTTTTTTGTTGTTTTTTTCGTCACGGCGTGGGTGACAAGTGTTCCTTCTATTTCAGGACAGGAACATGACGACGCGGTGATTCAAGCTATTAAAGAAGAAGGCCTGCAGCGATCGCAGGTAATGGATGTGGTGGGGTGGTTGAGTGATGTATATGGTCCAAGGCTTACTGGTTCACCTGCGATCGAAGAGGCAAAGCAGTGGGCAATGATTCGGTTGCAGCAGTGGGGCGCGGACAATGTGCACGAAGAACGATTTCCTTTTGGTCGAGGATGGTCGATTGAACGGTTTCACGCGCACATGACGGAACCACAGATCATGCCTCTCATTGGTTTTCCGAAGGCTTGGAGCAGTAGTACGACTGGTACCGTGACGGCCGATGTTGTAAGTGTTGAGATTAAGACGAGAAGGGATTTTGCTCAATACCGAGGAAAATTACTTGGAAAGATAGTTCTTCCGCAACCTGCACGTGAAGTTCGGATGCTTGAGGGTGAACTTGTTTTAAGGATGGATGACACTCTCCTGCAAACGGCAGAAGTTCCGGTTAACCGGATTGCGGCGAGGGATTCCCCCGCCTCAGGGCGGACGGGAAGAACGTTTTTGGAGGAACTTCAACAATTCTATGTTGATGAAGGCGTGGTCGCTGTCATCGATCGAGGCAGTGACGTGTTTATGGTCAATGGAGCTCCAAGTGGAAGTCGGCTTTCATGGCCCACCCAGCGTACGGATGGAGGAACAGTGTTTGTCGGTCGAGGCGGCTCTTGGGATGAAAATGCCAGCATCGTGGTGCCATCTGCAACGATAGCAGTTGAACACTACAATCGGATGGCTCGACTTCTAGAAAGAGGATTAAAAGTAAGAGTTGAAATTAATATCAGTGCGCGCTTTCATGAAGAAGAAGATATCCCAAACGGTTTCAATATTATCGGCGAAATTCCTGGTTCGGATCTTGCTCATGAAATAGTTATGTTGGGTGCCCATTTTGACTCGACCCACGCGGCCACAGGTGCTACAGATAATGCTGCTGGATCGGCGGCGATGATGGAAGCCGTCAGAATTTTAAAGGCGGTCGGGGTTGTTCCTAGGCGGACTATTCGAATTGCGTTGTGGGGAGCAGAGGAACAGGGTCTATTGGGATCAAGAGAGTACGTGAAACATCATTTCGCTGATCGAGGAGACGCAGCACGAAAACCGGAGCACGCCTTGTTATCTGCTTACTATAATCTTGATAATGGCTCTGGAAGAGTCCGTGGTCTTTGGTTGCAGGATAATGACGCAGTTGGAACAATTGTAGAACCTTGGTTGAGCCAGCTAACGGATCTTGGCGTGTCAACGTTGGGCTTGCGTTCTCCCACAGGCACAGATCACATAGCCTTTGACGAAGTTGGTTTGCCCGGGTTTCAGTTCATCCAGGATCGCTTAGAATACAACTCCCGAACCCACCACTCAAACATGGATTTTTTTGATCGGGTACAAAAAGAAGATGTAATGCAGATGGCGATCGTAGCAGCTGTTTTTGCTTATAAAACTGCGATGCTTGACAAACGTTTTCCCCGTAAGGCGTCGCCGATCAGACAATAAGTGAGGACGATGTGAATATTCAACCGTACTTTTATCTAAACTGTCTTCTTCTTGTTTGTCTCGTGCTCCAAGGCTGCCAGAACAGCGATACAGATGAAGTTTTTGAATCTAGTTCAGCTCCCACCGTATCGGATGTTATCCCGCTAGGTGAGGTTAAACCGAGCCAAAGTGGTTCCATATTTCAAGCTGTCGCCAATACAGAAATTAATGTTACGTATGATCGTCCTGTCGCTCGAGGAAGAGAATTATTTGGTGGCATTGTTCCGTACGATGAAATTTGGAATCCAGGTGCCAACGATGCAACAAAAGTCTCCTTTAGCAGGTCTGTTACTGTAGACGGATTTCCACTGCAGAAAGGAGATTACAGTATTTGGATGATTCCTAGTCGAAATGAATGGAAGGTCATATTTAATCGTGCTGCAGATGTTTATCATCAGCCGTACCCTGGCGAGGAGCATGAGGAGCTTCGACTTACTGTTACCCCGAGAATCGCTGGGCACATGGAAACATTGGCGTTCTACTTTTCTACTGTTGAAAAGAAAGATGCTGAATTACGGATGCACTGGGGAGACACAATTATACCGTTGGCAATTTCGGTGCCATAACTTTATAGAGACACCGGATGCTTTTTCATGTAGTAGGAGTGTGCACTGATGAAACATCTTAAACGGCTAAGTATTCGAAGTGTATTTTGCGTATTACTTGTTCTTTTTGTCTTCAATGTGCATGCGATAGTCATAGCCCAGGAGTGGGTGGCTTCGTGGGGCTCGTCTCTACAGGGTGTATCACCTGAAGATTGGTCGTTGACCGATGCATCAATCCGCTTGATAGCACGGTCGTCGCTTTCTGGAGATCGTGTAAGGATTAGGCTTGAGAATACTTATGGGCAGGAAGCGCTGCAGATTAAGAAGGCTTCGATAGGGATACAAAACATTACGGCTTCATTAGTTGAAGGTTCGCTGAGAGAGATTCGATTTGAAGGCTCAGATGGAGTAAAGATTGATGCAGGTAATTATGTTCTTAGTGATCCGATAGCTCTATCCGTACAGGCAGAGCAAAGCCTCGCGGTCACGTTGTATATTTCCGATGCAGATGTCCGGAGCAGTATTCACCGAGGTGCCATTACAACTTCCTATATCACGGAGATGGGTGCTGGTGATCGGACTGCAAACGTTGATGGCGAACCATATGTCTTAACGACGACATCGATGCATTGGTTGTCTGCTGTGGAAGTGTTTTCTTCTTCGGCGGCTGGTGCCATTGTTGCATTTGGCGATTCGATCACAGATGGATCGTGTGCGACCGTGGATGGACATGACCGGTGGGAGGATGTTCTTCACACACGACTCTTTGAATCTATGAACAGCCCTCGTCTTGGCATGATTAACGCTGGCATTGGTGGTAACACGGCGATTCGTGTGCCGCCCGTGACGAGTACTCCTGCAGTTGAACGCATGGACAGGGATGTTCTGAATCTTTCTGGGATCACGCACTTAATAGTGTTTCTTGGAACGAATGATCTTCGAAGGGGAGCAACGACACAACAAGTTATAGAAGGTCTTCAGGAGATCATCACTCGAGGAAAGTCCAAGGGTTTAAAGGTTATTGCCGCGACTATTATTCCACGAAATCCACTACCAAGACGCGGGTTACCTGCTGACTTAGGTTTTGGAGATGAAGAAAACGCACGGCGTCACAGCATTAATGAGTGGATTCGACAAAATGATGTGCTAGATGCAGTGCTAGACTTTGATTTAGTTGTTAAAGATGCTGGAAACATGGATCTGATCGATCCAAATTATGATTGCGATGGTATACATCCGAACATATTTGGATATGCGGCGATGGGCCGTTCGATCGATTTACAAATTTTTAATTAAGATTCTTGTAATTTGCCGAGGATATACATGCGAGTATGTTATGGAAGTGCCATTGTCTCTTTTATTGTATTACTGGTGATGAACTCTTCCAGTGCATTAAGTCAGTCAAAAACAGTGTGGGACGGTATTTACACTGCGACACAGGCAGCCCGAGGGGAAGTGTTATATCAAGAGTGGTGTGCCAGCTGCCACTCCCCGGACTTATCCGGAGGAGACTTGGCATCTGCGCTAGTGGGTGGTGAGTTTGTATGGAACTGGAGCGGATTAACCGTCGGTCAATTATTTGAACGTTTAAGGATCTCGATGCCGCAGGAGAATCCCTCGGCAGTAACGAGGACACAGAAGGCTGATATCTTGGCGTTTATGTTGCAAGCCAACGAGTTTCCAGTTGGTGAACAGGAACTCGCTGATCGCAATAATATACTGGATCAATTTATGTTCGAGGCGGTTCAGCCATAAGCTGGTTTCAGGGAGGAAAAAGTGAAGACAGTTCCTAAGCTTACGTTGGATGATGCGCGTGTCATTATGGCAGCAGCGGAAACTAAGGCCCGTGAAATCGGAGTTGATATGGATGTTGCTATTGCTGACGATAGCGGGAGTTTGTTGATGTTTCACCGCATGGATGATGCCCGTATAACAAGCATTGACGTCGCAATTAACAAGGCTTTTACAGCGGCAGCGGCTCGGCGTTCTACTAGGGCTTACGGAGAGGTAAGTCAATCAGGTGGGCCTGCTTTTGGTATTCATGTGAGCAATCAGGGGCGGTTTATGATTGTTGCTGGGGGGGTGCCTTTATTTGTGAATGATCAGATTGTTGGTGGCGTTGGATGCAGCTCGGGCCATCCTGATCAAGACGAGGAAGTGGCCCAAGCCGGCATCGATGCTTTTATCAAAAGCATTTCAAATTAAGCTATCTGTTTTTAGGCGGAGTTTTCAGGCAGAAGAGCACTGTCTATTGCTGCCTGCAGTTTTGTTTTGTCCGCCAAACCTACAATCGATTCAACCACTTCACCATTTTTAAAGAGAAGTAAGGTAGGTATCGACCGAATACCGAACTGCATTGCAGTATTCGGGTTGTCATCAACATTGAGCTTTCCGACGACAATTTTGTCTTTGTAATCTTGCGCTAATTCATCAACTGTTGGTGCAAGCATTCGACAAGGGCCACACCATTCAGCCCAAAAGTCGACTAGCACGGGAACATTTGATTTAATAACTGATTGATCAAAATTATTATCGCTTAGTGTTTCTGTGTGTTCTCCCATATCGTTCCTTTTTGTAATTATTTTTAATAATTCCATTGTACCGCACTAGGTAAGTAGTGCGCACTTCTTCAAGGAACAATCTGGGGCTGCGCAGCGTCAACACTGAGTAAAACTTTACCGCTGTGGTCCCATTGTTCAATTAGACGACTTTCAGGAAATGATGCCGTCAGTGTGGAGCCTGGTTCGCGAAGTATTATCACAAGAATAGTTTTTCCGTCTTGAGACAAAGTGGCTTGTTCGTAAAAACCGGGTTGGCCAACATCGGTTCGTCGGCCCGTGCTGAGTTCAATCGTTGCGAGTTGACTCGTGAAATAATAAGAAAACGTTTCTGTATTTGTATCCGCTGAATGAGTATCTGTGGCGGGAGGTGCACCTCTGGCGGATCTGAGAAATTTACATAGCATGCCCGTGCTGTTTGTAAGCCATTGGCATGGTTCTCCGGATGTTGCGTTTAATGATGCAGATGTAAGAGGTCGAGGAATTCCACTGTTTATATCAAGCACCCACTGTTCGACGCCGGTATCTCTGAGGACTACGTACGAAAGGAAATGTTCGTCAGGTGAATATCTGATCCAACCTAAAGTTGTATTAAAAGGGGCCAATATTTCGTGTTTAAGGTTACGTTCGATTTCTATTACAGTGATGTGATCGATTGATTGAGAAGGCCAGGCAGTATTGTTTCTTGTGTTAATGTGCAGTTTGCCGGCCTTCCAAAGGTTATTAGAGTCAACGGAGTCTGGATCTATTTGATGTTGTGCGATAGCAACAACATTTCCACTGGGACTTGTTAAGATGGCATCCGATTGCCCATTGATCTGATCAGTTTGAGCTTTTGTAGGTTCTAGGTACGGTCCAACTGTTGAAAGCAGAAGAACCGCCCAGCATAAAGTTTTATTTATCTGTAGTTCTGAGGTAAATATTTGTTTAGTTTGTAGCACAATGAAGTCTCGTAAATAATGAAGCTTGGTATCGTAGAACTAATAAAGAGAATTTAACATTAAGTTGGCCTGTATCTCTAGAGAAGTATGTTTTCCTTAAGAATTCCTCGCGATTTGACAGTGAATGCTGTGAGTCGTTGTATTAGCGAACTTGGCTCAGATGTCGACACGATTATAGATTTGACAGTGTCAAATCCCACAGAAGTGGGATTTACACTTCCTGATGGTTTTCTAAGAGAGATTACCGGACAAAAAATTAATCGATATAAGCCCGAAGCGCGCGGCCTTCTGTCGGCGCGGCGTGCTGTAGCTAGGTATCTGGAAAGTCTAGAAATACACGTTACTTCATCTCAGATTCTACTTACAACAGGTACTAGTGAAAGTTATGGTTACCTGTGTAAATTATTGTGTGACCCTGGCGACGCTTTACTCGTTCCTCGACCGGGTTATCCCTTATTTGAACATTTAACCAGCTTGGAAGGGGTTGTCGCGATTCCTTATCAACTTGGTTACCAGGATTGTTGGAAGATAGATCTCGTGGGCTTTGAGCGTTCGATAGACTCCAAGGTTCGCGCAGTGGTAATGGTTAATCCTAACAACCCGACAGGTTCTTTTGTTTCTCCTGATGAATTTCACAGGATTCTTCAAGTTTGTAAACAGAGAAAGTTAGCGCTGATTGTAGATGAGGTATTCGGCGTGTATAGCATGGAGAGTAATCAGAAACGTGGTCCGAGTATTCTTGATCAAGCTTCAGAAGTGATGACTTTTGTTCTTGGGGGGTTTTCAAAAGCATGCGGGCTTCCTCAGATAAAACTTGGATGGATTGTCGTAAGCGGGCCGCCATCATTAACAACACCTGCTCTTGAGAGGCTTGAGCTAATTAGTGATACCTATCTTTCGGTTAATACTTTTTCTCAAGTTGCTACGCAAGAATTTTTTGAGATTGGAATTTCCATTGCAGCAAGAATCAAAGAACGTATTTATGAAAATTACGCCACACTAAAACAGATGATGCTGAAGAATTTTCCTCTGCAACTACTTCCCGTAGGCGGAGGGTGGTACGCTGTGCTGCGTGTACTATCTGGGCTGGATGAAGAGTCTGTCGTGATCAATTTGCTCAAACATAAAGGCGTACTGGTGCATCCAGGATATTTTTTTGATTTTCCTGATGAAACATTTTTAGTTGTTAGTTTGATGTCTGAACCACCTGTGTTTAAAGAAGGTATCAACAGACTCGTTGCTCACGTGTCCAATCATGGAAGCGGTGATTGCTCTGATGAATAATCTTCAGCTACAAACACTGAAAGATTTAGTCCTTGTCGGGGGCGGTCACAGTCATGTCATCGTGTTGAAGCGGTTTGGTATGCATCCGCTCCCAGGGGTCAGACTGACCCTTGTGACTCGAGATATTCAAACTCCTTATTCTGGTATGTTGCCCGGTGTGATAGCGGGTCATTATGACTTTGAGGATGCACATATTGATCTTCTAAAGCTTGCCCAGTTTGCCGGAGCACGTTTAATTCATGAAGAGGCGATCGGGTTGAATCTTTCTGACAAAACGGTTTTTTGTCGAGAAAGGCCGCCGCTTTCCTACGATGTATTGTCCATAGATATTGGTGTAACACCAGTTCTTGGTGTGCCGGGTTCTAATGTAAATGCAGTGGCCGTGAAACCAATTGCTAAATTGGTTAACCGGTGGGAGCAGTTAAAACTGCGCATTGCTGATGCCAAACGCGCTTTGCAAATTGGTGTGGTTGGTGGAGGCGCTGCAGGCGTCGAGTTGATCTTGTCCGTTCAGCATGCTGTTAAGAAATTCTTAGAAAGTCAAGGTTCTAGACAAGTTGAACCAGTTTTTCATTTATTTAGTGGCAACAAACATATTTTGCCAACTCATAACGTTCGAGTTCGAAAAACATTTATTGAGATTCTTCGGAGTCGCCACATTCAACTGCACGCCGGAGCGCCTGTCTCCGCCGTTCACACTGGAACCATTGAACTTGAGGACGGAGCTTCATTTACCGTAGATGAAATTCTATGGGCGACGGAGGCGGCGGCACAAAAGTGGCCTGCGGAAGCTGGTCTTGCAGTTGACAATGATGGATTCATCAAAGTTGCGGATTCTCTGCAATCAATTTCTCATCCGGGTGTGTTTGCAGCTGGAGACATCGCTGCGGTTGTTAATTATCCACGTGAGAAGGCAGGTGTTTTCGCGGTTCGCCAAGGGCCACCATTAGAAAGAAATCTAAGACGGGCATTACTCAAAAAGCCGCTGCGTCCATTTGTTCCACAAAAACAGTTTCTCAGTTTAATTAGTACAGGAGATAAATATGCGGTAGCGTCTCGAGGAATATGGGCTCTTGAAGGGCGATGGGTATGGAAATGGAAAGATCAAATTGACCGACGATTCATGAGACAGTTTAGCCATCTCCCAGAGATGAGTCGTTCTCTCAAGGCATCGTCAAAAGAATTAGAACAACTGGCTTCTCCGGATGAGTTGCGGCGATTGTCAGGTTTAGATATGCGGTGTTTGGGATGTGGTTCAAAAGTTGGATCCAAATTGCTCGACCGTGTCCTACAACGGCTAACACCTATTAGGAGAGACGAAATTATTGCGGGGTTGAACTCGTTCGAGGATGCGTCAGTCGAAAGAATACCAGACGAGATGGTAGCGGTAAGGACTGTGGATGCATTTCCTCCGATAGTTAATGACCCTTACCTTGCTGGTCAAATTACAGCAAATCATTGTCTGGGAGATATTTATGCCATGGGTGCCGATCCTGTGAGCGCTTTGGCCATTGTCACCTTACCAATGGCTTCGCAACGAAAGATGGAGGCAATGTTAGAAGAACTGCTCTCCGGTGCTATTAGTACGCTTAACGAGGCCAACACAGCTTTGGTTGGCGGACACACGATTGAAGGCAATGAGCTGATGTTGGGTTTGGCCGTCAGCGGTTCAGGCTATCCGGGCTTGCTTCTGAGAAAAGGTGGCATGGAGCCACAAGATCACCTTGTTTTGACCAAGCCGCTAGGAGTTGGGACTCTATTTGCTGCACATATGCGTTTAAGAGCCAAGGGTGTTTGGATTAATGGAGCTGTGCGTTCTATGTTGCAGTCAAATCAGAAGGCGGCTGATTGCCTGCGCGCTCACGGGGCCACAGCGTGTACGGACATCACTGGTTTTGGTTTAGCCGGCCATCTTCTGGAGATGGTGCGTGCTTCGAAGGTTGATGCGAAACTTGACTTACACTCCATTCCAATTTTGCAAGGAGTTGAAGACACGTTGAAAAACGGAATGCACAGTTCTCTATATCCAGAGAACCTTCGAGTTTGTGATGCTATTGGAAATCACGAACAGGCAAAAGCAGCTACGTTGTATCCGGTGCTTTTTGATCCGCAAACAGCAGGAGGTTTGATGGCCAGCATTCCAGCACTCCATGTTGATTCGTGTTTAAAAACTTTGCACCAACTGGGCTATACCGACGCTGCGGATGTGGGTGTGGTACTACCACGTGGCCAGAAAGATGAACACATCTGGATGTCCGTCTAGATTGACAACATTTTCAATGTCTAAGCTAAGTGTTTAGGAGAATGAAATGATTACGCTAGGTGCTCGAGCTTCGGCTTTTTCCCTGCAGAACGAAAATGAGGAAATAGTTTGTTTAAGTCACTTTTTAGGAAGCTGGGTAGTGCTTTATTTTTATCCAAAAGATGACACGCCTGGTTGTACAACCGAAGCCCGTGAATTTTCACACGAACTTAAGAAATTCAGTGAATTAAATTCTGTTGTATTGGGATGTAGTCCTGATGAGCCCCAAAAACACCGTGCTTTTATCAAGAAGCACAAGCTTCGTATTGGGCTGCTTTCTGACCCTAAACGCACCGTCATGAAAAAATATGGCGCTTGGAGAGAAAAAAATTTGTATGGAAAAAAAGTAATTGGGGTTGTTCGCTCCACTGTTTTAATCGATGACAAGGGCATCGTGGTTTACCATTGGCGGTCAGTGAAATCCCTAGGTCATGCTGAAAAGGTTCAGAAAACACTTAAGACATTGCAAATGAAGTAACTGGTTTCCTCCGATGGGATCAAAGGTAACTCGATTTTTAGTTTTTTTAGTTAGACCGCACCCTGTTTCGTTTTGTTCTTGTGTTAAAGTCAAAAGATCTTTATGTATAGATTTTCTTTTGAGTCGTGTGCCGTTCTTGCATTCATACTATTGACGACTTCTTGTAACCGGCATGTCTGGTCTGAGGAGCCCACTCAAGAACCACCAGGAACCGAATCTAGCGACATCTTTTTGGAACCCGATTCACGTGTCATTACTGGGGTTGTCCCGAGGCGATCGACTTTAGCTAGTCTTTTTACTGATCATGGGCTTGGTAGCAGGTTGGGTGCGCGACTTATTGAAACCATAAGGCCTGTCTTTGACCCGCGCCGGATCCGGGCTGGCAATCAATATAGCTTTGTAATCGCCGATGATGGATTGCTACGGCGATTTGAATACCACATAGATAACGATCACTTTTTACAGGCTGTCCTAAAGTCGCACTCCAGTTTATCTTTTGATGTTGAGCTGGTTGCATATACAAAAGAAACTTTAGAGTTGGCAGTAAAAGGTTCTATAAATGCACAGAATAGTTCTTTGGTCGCTGCGTTAAACGGATCCGGGGAGAATGTAATACTGGGCATTATGATGGCGGAAGTGCTCAGCGGTGAAATCGATTTCAATAATGATCTGCGGCAAGGTGATCAATTTAATGTTCTCTTTGAAAAGCAATTTCGTGAAGGTGAATTTGCTGGTTATGGCGATGTTATCGCGACCGAGTTTGTTAATGACGACCGACTTGTGCAAGCTTTCCGATACGTTTTGCCTAAGGATAATGAAGTGTTGTATTACGATGAACAGGGGCGCTCGTTAAAGCGATTGTTTCTCCGTTCGCCTTTTAGATTTGAACCGCGAGTCACATCGCGGTTTTCGTATCGACGATTGCATCCTGTACTGGGAGTTCATCGTCCTCATTTGGGAGTTGATTATGGAGCCCCAACGGGAACGCCTGTGATCGCAGTGGCTAGTGGCAGAGTCGTTTCAGCGGGACGAAGTGGTGGCTCGGGAAATATGGTGCGCCTGCGGCATACCAATGGATATGAGACTTATTATCTTCACCTTTCGGCTTTTGGGAAAGGTGTGGTTGCGGGCGCACGAATTACCCAAGGTCAAGAAATAGGGAAAGTAGGCAACACGGGGTTATCAACCGGTCCCCATTTGGATTACCGGATGCGAAAGAATGGGACATTTGTAAACCCTCTTCTCGAACATCGTAAATTACCTCCAGGAGATCCGGTGCCTGAGGAATATTTGGCTGATTTTTTTGCCATTCGTGATCAGGCGCGTCTACGTATGCATTCGTCAATATCTACAAGTGAGAAAATTGGATTAACCAATTAGGTTTAACGAGAGGTTGCGCTGAATAACGTGGCTCATATTCGTCCATTTCGAGCTCTTCGACCAGAACCCGACGCAGCAGCAGCAGTCGCTGCAGTGCCTTATGACGTTGTTTCTAGAGATGAAGCGAAACATCTTGCTGAGGGAAACCCGACTAGCTTTCTCCACGTGTCAAGATCTGAGATTAATCTTCACCCAGATGCAAGTCCCTATAGCGAAGAGGTTTACCAAGCTGCAGCGAAGAATTTTGAACAGCTAAAGAAGAGAGCACCGTTTGTTGTAGAAGAGACGGAATCGCTTTATGTTTACCGTTTAAATTCTGAAAGTCACCAGCAAACAGGACTTGCCGCGTGCTATTCCCTCGAGGAGTATGAGAGAGGTGTAATTTGTAAGCACGAACGGACGCGTCCAGACAAAGAAGATGACAGAACACAACACATGGCAGCGCTTAGGGCACAGACTGGACTAGTGTTTCTCACTTATCGAACGCTTCCTGACATCACTACGTTAGTTGAGCAGATTTGTAATGGGAAACCCTTGCTTCAGATTACTGCTTCGGACGGTGTTAGCCATACGATCTGGAGGCTTGACACCGAATATCAGAATCAGATGGTGCGAGCATTTGAACAGGTTCCTGTCCTTTATATTGCTGATGGACACCACCGTATTGCGAGTGCAGCGAGGACTAGAGAAAAACTAGCTGCGGGTGCCGATGGCAACATTTGTGAGGCTGATTTTGTGCTCGGCGTGGCTTTTCCAGACTTGGAAACTAGGATCCAAGCCTACAATCGAACGCTTTGCGATCTCAACGGAAAAACAGCGCTTGCATTTCTTAATGATGTGCAGAAAAAGTTTGAGGTACAGATTAATGGAAATCCTGCTCCAAGCAGAGGTTTTGTGGCCATGTATCTCGACGGAACATGGTACTCTGTCAAACTTTTACCGGTTGATGGTTCAAAAGGTGTTGCCGGTAGTCTTGATGTGGCGAGATTGCAAGATCAGCTGCTCGAACCCTTATTGAATGTAACAAATGTTCGAACAGATCCGCGTATAGCGTTTGTTGGTGGCGCGCGTGGAACGGAAACCCTTGAGGAAAGAGTTAACAGCGGTCAAGCGGCAGTTGCTTTTTCACTCTATCCAGTAACAACTGATGAACTGTTTGCCGTATCGGATGCAGGTGACATTATGCCACCAAAATCGACTTGGTTCGAACCTAAACTTAGGGATGGACTGTTAATTCATGAGATTTAACAAGCTGGTCAAACATTTTGCATTATGAGCACAGAACGGATTTTTAATTTTAGTGCTGGTCCTGCTGTTCTTCCTGAGATCGTTTTGGATGAAGCCTCACGTCATTTGAAGTCTCTGCGAGATTCAGGCATGTCTGTTCTTGAAATGAGTCACCGTTCTCAAGAAGTGTCAGAAATCTTTGATTCTGCTGTCGCGAACATCAGGATTTTGGCCAATGTGCCAGACGATTATCATGTGTTGTTTCTCCAGGGAGGTGCGACGCAGCAGTTCGCAATGGTTCCTCTTAACTTACTTTCAGAAAATGGCTCAGCTGACTATGTGATTACGGGTTCTTGGTCAAAGAAGGCATTTAAAGAAGCCCAGCGATTCGGTTCCGTCAGAATCGTCGGTTCAAGCGAGGACCAAGATTTTGTCAGAATTCCAACGGAGCACGAACTTGAATTTTCAAGCGACGCCGAATATCTCCACATCACGTCCAATAACACTATTTTTGGAACACAGTGGAGATCTACTCCACCCGGATCGACCACTGCTCCAGTCGTAGTTGACGCCTCGTCTGATATCTTTAGCCGTCCGATTGATGTTAGTCGACATGGGTTAATTTATGCAGGGGCTCAGAAAAATCTTGGTCCTGCCGGGGTGACTTTAGTAATCGTTAAAGATGAAATTATTCGAACGAAAAAATTACCTGAACGAGTTCCAACGATGCTGCGCTATGCAACATTTGCCGACAGTGCTTCGCTGTATAACACGCCACCGGTGTTTGCCATTTACATAGTAGGTCTTGTTGTGAAGTGGTTGTTGCAAAAAGGTGGCTTGACAGCCGTTGCGGAATCAAATGAACAAAAAGCAGGGAAACTATATTCGATCCTCGACAGTAGTAATTTTTACCAGGGCACGGCTGATCCGCATAGTCGTTCGTTGATGAATGTCACGTTTAGATTGCCAAATGAAGAATTGGAGAAACGCTTTCTAACCCAGGCTACAAATGCCGGACTTGTCGGATTAAAAGGTCATCGGTCGGTCGGCGGCCTTCGTGCCTCAATATACAATGCGTTCCCTGAGGAAGGAGTTGAGACATTAACATCTTTTATGAGGGAATTTGAACGGAAAAGTGGATGACTTTTATTGACGCGATAAATATTAAGTATTCCGTGTGTTGCGCAGGTAAATAGCGTTTCGTGTTACAGTGAAGAGTTGTGTTCGGTTGGGGCCGTTTTTAAAAGGAACCATCGTAATAAATTTTGGAGGTTTGAGTGTTAACGTCATTCTTCTTTGCGCTTTTAGTCGCAGCCATCTTGACCCAAGTGGCCGTTTTTTCAACGACAATTTTCTTACATCGAACGGCGACTCATCGTTCTTTAGTCCTCCATCCAGCGGTCGAAGTTGTGTTTAGGTTCGCTTTGTGGGTTGTGACGGGTATAACAACCCGCGAATGGGTTGCTGTGCATCGTAAGCACCATGCTTTTACCGACGAAGAAGGAGATCCGCATAGTCCATTACTTGCAGGTTTTTGGTCAGTTCAAATTGGCAATGTGTTTCACTATGCGCGAGAAGCCAAGACTCCTGGATTATTAGATAAATGGGCACAGGACATTGCCGACGATTGGTGGGAGCGAAATTTGTTTCGACATACACTTGTTGGTCCCTTAGTCGGAATTGTTTCTTTGTGTGCCTTAATTGGTGTAGGTTGGGGGTTGCTGGCTGCTGCTATTCACGGTGTGACTTACGTTTTCATTTTGTCTTCTTCCATTAATGGATTATGTCACTATCGCGGCTATAAGAATTTTGATAATACAGCCAGAAATATTAGGTTACTTGCGTTAATTACTGGTGGAGAAGGGTTACATAATAATCATCATGGATTTCCAAGAAGTCCGAAATTCAGTCACACTTTGTCTGAATTTGATCCTGCGTGGCCGATTATTCTTTTGCTGACTAAACTTGGCCTTGCTAAACCGTACCGTACTATCGATCAAGCGCAAGAGTCTTAACAGTTTTAAAATACTTTCTTTTTCTCTCAAAAATATTCTCCGAGATGTGAGACAGACACAGGGATCGGTCGTTTGTGGCTCATGCGGGAAACTTGTTGGCATCAATGAGGACAAGTGTCCCTATTGCGAAGCATGGCGGCCTGGTTTGTTTGGATGGGCACCGTTCATCCAAGGATTGTTCGGACGACGCTTGGATCTGGTGTCGTTAATTCTAATGACCTGTGTGACGATGTTTGCAGTTTCATTGTTATTAGAACCGGAGGCTATCTTTTCAGGCGGTGGTCTGTTTTCTATCTTGTCGCCGGGTAGCAGGGCGCTTTATCAGCTCGGTATGACAGGCGGTGTAGCTTGGAGTGAAGGATGGTGGTGGACTTTACTCACGGCAAATTACTTACACGGTGGATTGTTGCATATCTTATTTAACATGATGTGGGTGCGAAACTTGGCACCTGTGAGTACTGAAGTCTTTGGACCAGCAAGAACATTTGTTTTGTTTAATGTGGCTGGAGTCACTGGATTCTTATTCTCAAACGTTATGAGTGCTCTCTCAAATTTTGGTTTTGCCAGTCCGACCATTGGAGCCTCTGGTGGAATTTTTGGTCTTTTGGCGGCGCTGATTGTTTACGGCCGCAGAAGAGGTGTGTCCACGATGGAGCGGCAGTTGTGGCAGTGGGCAATCATTCTTTTTGTTCTGGGGTTTGTTATGCGCGGAGTTAACAACTGGGCTCATTTTGGGGGATTTGTGGGTGGGTGGTCCGCCGCCTATTTCATGGGGTTTATCGATGAAGAACGCGAAGGTACACCAATTTTACTGACGACACTTATTTTAATTATTCTGACGTTTTTTGGGTTTGTAATGTCTTTCGTTCAAATTACAGAAGCACTTCTAGGTGGATAGCGAGTCCCTCATCAAAAAAATTCTAATGTTCAGTTAGTAATTTCCATATTTTTATTCCGCGGACGTCTTCGACGTCGTCGGACAATCTTTTTTTTAGTGGGTATTCCGTGTTTAGCGACGAGCGTTTCCCATCGATCTAAGGCCTCTTTATCTTTTGTGTGAATCGTCATCCATGATAGGGCTTCTTGAAAGGCACTGCGGTGCATCAGTCTTGTTTGTGACCGTGATGGAAGCTCGCCCTTAAGAAGCCTTGGTTGTAGAAGAAGCAGTTGGCGTAAACGTTCGACGTCTTTTTTGGCCACGGGTAGTTGGCCAATTGAAACCCTTGCCTCCGGCTCATCTCTTTGTCGTTGCGGTCTCAAGTCGATCTGTTTAACCGGATTCAATAGACTACCTAACAAGATTGCGTTGGTTAAACTCGATGGGCAAGACGTAAATCTATTTCGGAAGTTGTCAAGAGCTTGCAGTGATTTCCACATTTGTTTTGACACACCGTTGGCGATTTCAGGGGCGATTTGTTCGAGTAAACCGAGCTTGAGCAGTAGCTTGTATGTTGCAGTGGATACACCGCTCCGCAGCATTTTATATAGTTCCTCAGTCATTCGCGCTGGAGATGCTTTGGTGATTTCCTGCTTATGTCGCTCGATGGCCTTTCGAATCGGAAGATCAAGTCGAAAATTTAGGCGGGCCGAGAACGAGACAGCTCGAACCATGCGCACAGGATCTTCGATAAACCGCTCATTGGGGTCACCTATTGAACGGATCAGGCGATTATGAAGATCGGTCAGCCCGCCAACGTAATCAATAACAGACAAGGTCGCTGCGTCGTAAAAAAGTCCGTTAACGGTGAAATCTCTTCGAAAAGCGTCTTCTTCTGCACTACCGAAATTGTTGTCGCGGATAACGGGTCGTTTTTTTGTTCCAGATTCTAGGGGAACTGCCTTTGCTTCACTCGGTATAGTCCTATGCTCGGTCTCTGCACGGGGGATGTCATCTGCAGTTTGCTGTCGACGAAAAGTTGCCACTTCGATAGTCTTCGATCCGAATTTAATGTGAGCAAGTCGAAATCGACGACCAATGATCCAACAATTTTTAAAGAGTTTCTTTATTTCGTGAGGGTGTGCTGACGTTCCTATATCAAAATCTTTAGGATGTCTGTCGACGAGAAGATCTCGCACGCTACCTCCCACCAAGTACGCGGTGTGCTTGTACTTGCGAAGTCGATGCAATACTTTGAGGGCGTCAGGATCGATGGCCCTTCGTGAAATTGAATGTGCGGAACGAGGAACAACCAGCGGTTCAACCAATACCAGGATTATACGGTAGGAATGACATCTTTAGCTTTTCGCATCTTTCCAGTTGTTTCCTGCTCCGATATCGACAATCAAAGGTACATCTAGGGATACCACTTGCTCCATCCGTTCTTTCACTAGAGAAGTAACGGTGTCTGAAGCTGTTTTTGGTACTTCAAAAAGCAGCTCGTCATGCACCGTAAGAATCATGAGCGAGTTTTCTGGAAGTTTGCTATTAATATCGATCATCGCCATTTTTAAAATATCTGCTGCTGTTCCCTGAATTGGCATGTTCACGGCCACTCGTTCCGCAGCCGCCCTAATTTGTCCATGTTTACTTGTCAGTTCAGGTACTTTTCTCTTGCGTCCATATATGGTTTGAACAAAACCATGTTTACGAGCTTCAACAAGAGTTTGATCAATGTATGACCGCACGCTTGGAAATTCGTCAAAATATGCATCAATAAATTCCTGGGCAGACTTTTGGGTAACGCCGATATCTTTTGCAAGTGTAAAGGCCGTTTTTCCATAAAGGAGAGCGTAATTAACCATTTTGGCTCGCCGCCGAAGTTCACGAGCCTCTAGGATGCTGTTGGCTCCAAAAATTTTAAGCGCTGTCTGAGTGTGGATATCCTCGTTTTTCTTAAACGCCGCAATCAAATTTGCGTCTTGTGAAAGGTGAGCAAGAACTCGCAATTCGATCTGCGAATAGTCAGCAGAAATCAGAATAGATTCAGGCGGTGCAATAAATGCACTTCTGATCTGCCGACCAATCTTTGTTCGAATCGGAATGTTTTGTAGATTTGGTTCGCTGCTACTTAACCGCCCTGTCGCAGTGACGGTTTGATTAAATGACGTATGGACCCGGGACGTGTTGCTGTTCACCAGTTTTGGTAGCGCGTCTATGTATGTTCCCTTAAGTTTTTGAAGACTTCGCCAAATAAGAACTTTTCGTGGGATTGCATTAGTCAGTGCGAGTTCCTCTAGTACTCCAATCGCAGTTGATGCCACGCGGGTTTTTCCCGTGCGTTTAGTTGGAGTGAGACTGAGATCTTCAAATAGTACTTTTGATAGCTGTTTTGGTGAATTTATATTGAATTCACTACCGGCCAACTTGTAAATGTCTGCCTGCAATGAGGAGAGTTCTTGTTCGAGATGAACGGACATTTCGGCGAGATGGGTGGTATTAATGCTGATGCCAAAACTTTCCATGGTTCCGAGAATAGGAACCAGAGGTAGCTCTATATTCCGATATAAATCTTCTAAGGACTCACTAATAAGCGAAGTGTGAAGGGTTTCTCCCAGTTGGAGTGCTAGGTCGCTGCACGCACAAGCGTATTCTGTGATCGTGGGTATTTCTAGGTCCTGAAATGTTTTAGCTTTTTTGCCACGGCCCAAAAGATCTTCAGTGGAGCTTATTTTATGTCCGAGTATTTCCAGTGCCAGTTCTTCAAGATTGTGGTTGGTACGAGTGGAATCTAATAAATAACTGACAATCATCGTGTCAATATCAGAATCCGACATCCTCACTCCGTGATGTGATAATGCTGAATTGATAAATTTGAGGTCGTGGCCAGTTTTTTGTATTGAAATGTCAGCTAGGAGTGATGACAACAATTCTATTAGTTTTTCGTTAGACACTGCGTTTTTTGTTCCGACTGTTTTCAAGTTCAATGGTATGTAACGGCCGTGATTTTTTTTAAGAGAAATTGCTAATCCAACTGTGCAGATCTCTTTCGTTTGAGTTTTGTCAGCAATAACGTGCAGGCTGTACCGATCCGATTTTTGGGCTGTACAAAGAAATTGTTCCAGATCGTCTAGAGTGTCGATAATTTTGTAATCGGTTTTTGAGAAAACTTTAGAAGGGGAATATGCTGTCGTTAAACTTTTAAATCCCAACAGAGAAAAAAGATCAAAACAGCGTTTTCTGTCTGGTCCTTTATATTGCAGAGCTTCCTTGTCGAATGTTACGGGGGCATCGGTTTTTATCGTAACCAAGGTGCGACTATGTAGGGCTTCGTCTCTGTACTTGGTGAGCGCGTTACGGTGTGCGTTCTTTTTTATTTGCGGTATTTTATTTAGGACTTCATCAAGTGAACCGAAATCATTCATCAAGTCTCGCGCACCCTTTGCACCGATTCCCGGGACACCTTTCACGTTATCGGAAGAATCGCCCATAAGTGCGAGCACGTCGATGACTTGATTTGGTGCGACGCCGAATTTTTTCACCACATCTGAGGGGTGAAACCAAGATCCTGATTCCTTCGGATTAAAAACGGTCACACCGTTTCCGACGAGCTGAAAAAAATCTTTATCTCCAGAAACTATAGTGACTTCAAGGCCATCCGCATTTGCTTGCATAGCCAATGTGCCAATTACGTCGTCCGCTTCGTATTTTTCTAGAGTAATGACTGGAACCCCCAACGATTCACATGCTTCGTGGATCCAGGGAATCTGTTCTACAAGGTCTGGGGGCATGGGCCCACGATTGGCCTTATAGGTGGAGTCGAGTTCGTTTCTAAAAGTTGGTCCTGGTAGATCGAAGGCGGCGGCAATAAAATCTGGGTGATGGTCTTCGAGTAGTTTTCTAAGCATGGACACGAAGCCGTAAACAGCGTTCGTAGGTTTTCCATGTGCATTGGTGAGGCTTTGAATCGCGTGATATGCACGAAACATCTGAGAACTGCCGTCGATCAGAAATAGACGACCGGACGAGATGGTCATAGAAGCGGAAATTGTATCATTGAGAGATGAAAATAAATAAAGAAAATGAAACAGAAGTGAGCGAACGGGTGTTTCTTCAATCTAGTTGCCCATTTTAGTCGGTCCATTTTGTGTCATGAAATGAAAGTAAAAATTATTCTTCGGTTTTTGTCGCTTCGGTGAAAATTTTCCCATCTCTTTCTGTAAGTACGCGGACTCCTCTAAAACCTTCTGACCTGAGAAAAAACTTGGCTCCGTTCCGAAAGTATTGTTCGTCTAGTGATTGTTGTGAAAACAGTGCACCTAACCCACCGCGTAATGATGGTTCGATAACAAGACATCGAGCTCCTATTTTCAGTATGCGGTGCACCTCTTGGAGAAGTAGAACCCGGTCATTTTGTTTAAGCTGTCCAAGAATGTCTTTAATCACCACGAGATCCATCGAGAGATTTTCGTGCGGTAGTGAGTTGAATTGCGCGATCTTGGTTTCCACTAAGACACCTGCGTTTACCGCAGCACGATTGACTGATTCGAGTTGTTGTGAATCTTGAGCAACAACAAAAAATTCACCACTCAGGCCAACAGACGAAGCTAGTGACGTTGCTAAAGTTTTGTCCTTTCCATCGATTTGTAACACGCTTGCGCCGATCTTGATTCCAGCCATTGTTCGCTCAAGGTCTTTAGGGTGGCTCTTTTTAAGAAAAGTTAGTAGTTTCATAGAAAAAATAATTTACATATTCGCAGCAGAAAAGTGTTGCGAAGGAACTAAATGATATATTCTCGCTCCGTGAAAAGCCCTAAAGAAATTATCAATCCTACTGGTCGTCTCGGCGTTCTCTTGGTTGGACTTGGCGCCGTTAGCACTACTTTTATTGCTGGTGTTTATGCACTTCGTAAGAACTTAGCAGATCCAACTGGTTCTTTGACTCAAATGGGAACAATTCGACTCGGAAAAAGAACTGAAGGACGTTCTCCCCTGATTCGTGACTTTGTCCCACTGGCTTCATTAGATGATCTTGTTTTTGGCGGTTGGGACATTTTTGAAGAAAATTGTTATGAAGCTGCGAAAACGGCTGGAGTACTAGAAGCCGAAATGCTTGAAAAGGTACGCCCGGAATTGGAGGCCATCAAACCTTGGCCAGCGGTTTTCGATCAGCAGTATGTTAAGCGGTTGAATGGTCCAAACATTAAAAAAGGTGCGAATAAACGGGATTTGGCTGAGCAGATTATAGAAGATATTCGTAATTTCAAGGAGAAGCATCGGGTCGATCGCCTTGTATTGGTGTGGTGTGGAAGTACAGAGGTTTTCTTGGAGCCCAAACCTGTTCATCAAACGCTTGACGCTTTTGAGAAAGGATTGGAAGCATCTGATCAAGAAATTGCGTCAAGTATGATTTATGCTTACGCAGCTATTAAGGAGGGCATCCCTTACGCTAACGCAGCCCCTAATCTCAGTGCCGATATTCCGGCGTTGACGGAGCTGGCAGCTAGGACGAACGCTCCCCTTGCAGGCAAAGACCTCAAGACCGGTCAGACCTTAATCAAAACTATTATGGCGCCTGGGCTTAAGGCGAGACTCTTAGGTGTTTCTGGTTGGTATTCTACAAACATTCTTGGAAATCGTGACGGTGAGGTTTTAGATGATCCAGAATCCTTTAAAACTAAAGAAGAGAGTAAAAAATCTGTTTTAGATTATATTCTACAGCCAGATCTGTACCCTTCTCTCTATAGCGATCTACACCATGTAGTACGAATAAACTACTACCCTCCGCGAGGAGATAACAAAGAAGGCTGGGACAATATTGATTTAGTCGGCTGGCTTGGCTATCCAATGCAACTAAAGATTAATTTTTTATGTCGTGACAGTGTACTTGCGGCACCAATTGTTCTAGATCTTGTTTTGTTTCTCGATCTTGCGAAACGAGCAGATATGTCAGGCGTTCAAGAATGGCTTTCTTTTTATTTTAAGAGTCCTATTCATTCTCCAGATGTTTACCCTGAACACGATCTGTTTATTCAGTTAATGAAATTGAAAAACACTTTAAGGTATCTAAGAGGTGAAGACCTAATTACTCATCTTGGCCTTGAGTACTATGACTAATAAGTGGTTTCCGACTCATTAATTTTTTGTTACTGTTTCGGCCGGCCGTTCTTGTTCGTCATTTGTTTTCTTAATCGAATCACGGTGGTGATTTTGAGAAATGAAATTTTCGTTTGTTAGTTTCCAGGAAGATTTTTACTTTAGTGTGATGGTTTTCGGTGGATCATTCAATCAATTTACGCAGTTAAGACGATGGCTCTGATAGAGACAATAGGTCTGTGGAAAACTTATTCCATGGGTGAGGAAAAGATACATGCTTTACAGGATGTATCTCTCACTATAGATCGCGGTGAATATGTAGCGATTATGGGTCCTTCTGGGTCAGGAAAATCAACACTAATGAATCTGATAGGTTGTTTGGATACACCAACACGTGGCACTTATAGTATTAACGGTAAAGCTGTTAATCAGATGAATGATGATGAGCTTGCTCGAATTCGGAATGAAGAGATTGGTTTCGTTTTTCAGACATTTAACTTGCTTCCTCGCGCCACCGCTCTCCAAAATGTCGAACTTCCCATGATTTATGCTGGGCTGGCTGGACGCCAACGTGAAAGTCGCGCTGTGGAAGTGTTAGAGATGGTTGAATTAGGGGATAGGATGTCTCATCGTCCCAACGAGCTTTCAGGCGGTCAACGGCAGCGCGTTGCGATCGCCAGAGCGCTTGTGAATTCTCCCTCTCTTTTATTGGCAGACGAGCCAACTGGAAATCTTGATTCTAAGACAGGTGATGAAATCATAAAGTTGTTTGAACGTCTTCACGACGCTGGAAACACTATAGTTCTCATTACGCATGAGGCCGACGTCGCTATGCATGCGGAACGGATTGTTCAAGTTCGTGATGGAAAGGTAGAGCAAGACTTACGAGGGGCCGAAAAAGAGAGTTTTCACGGCTAATTGTCAGCTTTGTTCGGTGTATTCCCCAAATACTTTACGCAACACATCGGCAACCTCACCTACAGTTGCATGAGCCTCAACAGCGCTAATAATTGGTTGCACAAGATTACTTTCACTTTGCGCTGCCTTTTCAACTGTTTTGAGATGGTTTCGACAGGCTAATTCATCTCGTGAAGCTTTCATCTTATTGAGCCGATTGATTTGTTCGTTTTCAAGACTTGGGTCGATTTTTAAGGTCTCCAAAGGAGTCGGATCAGCGGTTGAATATTGATTTACTCCGACGACAACAGATTCACCAGAATCTATTGCTTTTTGAGATTGATAGGCTGATTCTTGAATTTCACGTTGGATAAATCCCGTTTCTATGGCTGGTAGGGCACCACCCAAATCATCAATTTCAGAAATTAATTTTTCAGCTTCTTTTTCAATTTTTGTTGTTAGCGTTTCGATTGCCCAAGAGCCGCCGACCGGATCGACCGTTTTTATGACCCCTGTTTCTGACGCTATTACCTGTTGTGTTCTCAGAGCAATTTGAGCTGCGGACTCAGTTGGTAACCCCAGAGCTTCGTCAAGCCCGTTACAGTGAAGTGACTGTGTGCCCCCAAGCACCGCTCCTAACGCTTGGAGAGCCACTCGGACGACGTTGTTGTCTGGTTGTTGCGCGGTCAGTGTGCTTCCCGCAGTTTGTGTATGGAATCGTAGTTGCTGTGCTTTTGGTTCAGTTGCGCCAAATTTTTCACGCATAATCCGTGCCCACAGACGACGGGCTGCACGAAATTTTGAAATTTCTTCAAGAAAATTATTATGTGCATTAAAAAAGAAGGAGAGGCGGCGGCCGAAAGAATTGACGTCCAATCCTCTATCAATCGCTGCCTGCACATAAGCAATAGCGTGCGCGAATGTAAATGCAACTTCCTGAGCCGCTGTTGAACCAGCTTCTCGTATGTGGTAGCCACTTATTGAGATTGGATGCCAACTGGGCAATTCACTGTCACAGTAAGCAAAGATGTCTGTTACGATGCGAAGAGAAGCCCGTGGAGGATATATATAAGTTCCGCGTGCATCGTACTCCTTGAGAATGTCGTTTTGAACCGTTCCTGCAAGCTTCTTAATATCGCTTCCTTGACGTTTCGCGACGGCTACATATAGCGCCAGCAAAATAATTGCGGTTGCGTTAATCGTCATCGAAGTCGAGACGCGATCCAGAGGTATTTCATCAAAAAGATCGGCCATGTCTTCGATGGAATCAATAGCGACTCCGACCCGCCCAACTTCACCAGAAGATAGAGAATGGTTCGAGTCATATCCAATTTGCGTTGGAAGATCGAAGGCCACGCTTAAACCGCTTACACCTTGGGCAAGGAGATAACGATAGCGCTTATTAGACTCACTGGCCGTTCCAAATCCTGCATATTGACGCATTGTCCAGAGTCGTCCTTGGTACATTGACTCATGGATCCCTCTAGTAAAGGGGTATTGTCCAGGTAATCCAAGATCGAGATCGGCGTTCCACTTATTTAAATCTGAAGGAGAATAAGTTTCCGAAGGCATATTATTTAAACGATTTTACAAGGAAATGCTGAATAATACGGGAAATAGCCAAATTCTTGAATTTTATGATGTTCGTCCTGATCGGTATGGAAACACATTATATTGAGTGTTTTAATAAAAAACATACGACATGGTGTGGTTATTTCTTGACACTATTTTCTTACCCGTTTACAATCTGGCCCGATTTTAGTTCTTTTTTATGTACTGGTTTTTGGCCAAGTAAATTGCGAGAAGACGATAAGTTACATTTTTCTCCGGTCCCCCCAGCCCGGCGTTGTTCAGGAGGATAATTTCATGAGTGATGTCGTGAATCGACTGGCGAGGGAGTTAGCTGATGCCATTGGTGACGCCGTAAGCGAAGATCCTCAAGTGGAGGCCTGTCGTGAAAGGGCTCGTGCAGCAGGTTACGAAATGCGGGTTTCTCTTGAGGCGGTGGTTGCATTTGGCGGTAAGGATGATTCCAAGATCCAAGAAGCTTTTATAGAAGAAGATTTTATTGATCAACCAGATTCTGAAATCAAGATAACGGATAACGATAAAAGGTTTCTAAGGTCGTTACGTATCGCCGCTGAGGAAAGCCAAAAGGTGGAATAGCGGCATCCTGATCATCTGTCCCACGTTCGTAAATCTGTTCCAGTCATTGCATTTGGTGATTTAATTTTAAGTAGACCAAGTATGGTTGGGGCAACATCACGAAGCGATCCATCTTTTAACTTTAATCCCCGATCCTTAAAATCAGAATTAATGATTAGTAGGGGCACGGGGTTGGTTGTGTGGGCTGTGTGAGGTCCCTGCCGCTCGATATCCCACATTTGTTCAGCATTGCCGTGGTCTGCTGTAACAATAACAGTTCCATTATGATTTTGAACTGACGTAACGATTTTAGATAGGCATTGATCTACGGTTGAAACAGCCGCCACGGCGGCATCCAACTTTCCAGTATGTCCAACCATATCCGCATTAGCGAAATTACAAACTATGACATCATGTTGGCCGGATTCAATATCTCTTGTTAGCTCTGTAGTTATGTTTTCCGCACTCATCTCAGGCTTTAGGTCGTAAGTGGGAACCTTTTGTGAGGGAACCAAGATGCGATCTTCTCCCGGATAAGGCTGTTCTTCTCCACCATTAAAGAAATATGTTACATGCGCATATTTTTCAGTCTCAGCGAGGCGAAGGTTTCTAAGACCATTAAAAGATAAAACATCGGCTAAGTTGTCAGACATAGTCGTTGGAGAGAAAGCCACGGGTTGATCAAAGGTGGCATCGTATTCTGTCATGGTTGTACAGTGAATATTTAAACGAGTTGTCCGTTTGAAATCGGTAAAATTTTTAAAAGTAAGTGCACGGGTAAGTTGTCTGGCTCTATCTGAACGAAAGTTAAAGAATATTATTGAATCCTCATCTTCGATACATCCGACGGGATTATTGCTGTGATTTACAATCACTGCTGGTTCAACGAATTCATCAGTAATATTCTGTCTGTATGATTCTGCAATGTAATTATCAGCAGAGAAGGTCCTTTTCCCCGTACCTTCCGTCATCGCGATGAACGCTCGCTCTGTGCGATCCCATCGTCTGTCGCGGTCCATAGCGTAGTACCGTCCACTAAGGCTAGCTATTTTACCGACTCCGCTGGTCTCAATTTTTCGTTGGAGCGCGGCAATAAAATCAACCCCGCCATTAGGTGATGTGTCGCGTCCATCTGTGATGACGTGCACGAATACTCTTGAGACTTTATGCTGTGCAGCCATATCGAGCAGTGCATGGAGGTGACGTTGGTGGCTGTGTACTCCTCCATCCGAAACGAGACCTACAAGATGCAGGGCATTTAGATCGTTTTTGCATCGATTCATAGATAAAGATAGGGCTGGATTACTAAAAAATGTTTCATCTTGGATGCTTTTGTCAATACGAGTAAGGTCCTGATACACGATCCGACCAGACCCTAGGTTCATGTGGCCGACTTCTGAGTTGCCCATTTGACCTGGAGGAAGACCTACGGCTTCACCGTTCGTAATCAATTGTGAATGGGGGTAATGGGTGAGAAGTTCTTCAAATGTTGGAGTTCGAGCTAAGGTGATGGCGTTAGCACGTTCGTTTGCACTTAATCCCCACCCGTCTAGAACGGCCAATACAAGCGGTGAATGCTTTTTAGGCATGATTTAAAAACTGCCATAATATCACGTGCAGCGTTTTTACTAGAAAAGCAATGTGTTTTCAATAATTTGCCGAACTTTGAACGTGTTGACTTGATATTAGGTGTCGCCTATTATTTAAAAGCTTGACCCGGTTCATGAGGTCCGCACAGGAGATTGCCTTCCATGAGTAATAAAAGTAGATTTTTTGTTTTTTTAACAACTGCACTATTTACGTTTCTGATCTTTTCAGCACCACTCTTCGCCCAAGATGATGAGGAATCAGCTCCAGCAGCTCTTGAAGAATGGGAAAGAGAAGAATTATTGAGTCTTTTGAATTTAGTTAATGAGGTGCAGGAAGGTGAACAGGTTCCACATGATAATCCTTTTGTGCTTACTCCTACGTTTGTAAAAGGCACTGACGGCAATACGCATATTCCTTTTACCCTGACTATTGATCAGGAAAAAATTGGTGAATCCGTGGTGGCTGTTTATATGCAGGTACAAGACCTTAATTCTCAAGTTGAGGAATCAGATGATGATGGGGAAGGTGAGCCTGCCTTCGAAGATGCATTTTTTCTTGAAGTTTCAAAAGATGGGAGTTCCATCTATCTCAGTAGAGCGTTCTATGTTCCGGGTGGAGAATATGAGGTGTTGATTGGGATGCGAGACAGCAAGGGACCTGATGCAGAGGAAGAGGAATTGGAGGCAGTTATTCCATTGTTGTTTAGGGAACAAGTATCAGTGCCAGATTTGTGGAATGATGAGTTGCAAACTAGTTCTGTGATTGTTACTGCTGTTGTTGAACCGCAAAACGGTATGCTGAGTCGTGAGGAGCAGTTGTTGTATCCATATTCTCAGGGAAACCTTCGTATTGAACCAAAACATGATCTTAATTTTGGTAAGACTGAAGAATTGTCCTTCATGATGTTGGTATATAACCCAAAGGCTTCTGACGGAGGAGTTCCTGACGTAACAGTTCAGTACAATTTTCATCAGAGAACAGATGCTGGCGAAGAGTTTTTTAACAAGACTAATCCCCAAGAGTTCAATAAGGATACTCTTCCTCCGGGTTTCAGTCTTGAAGCTGGACACCAGGTTGTAGCAGGTTATTCCTTGCCATTAAATCTTTTTCCTCCTGCAGATTATCGACTAGAGATCGAGATTACGGATAATGAAGGTGGTTCTGAGGTAACCCAAAACCTAAATTTCACTGTCGGCGAAGACTAAAATTCTAAAGGGATTTTTTCATAGCTACAGAATTGCTAAGAAATCCCTTGATTGTCCTGGTTCGACAATAAGTAACTAAGGCTGCTGTTTTGTTCGTGTTTGTGAACGGTTGCTTCGTCTCTGATATCTTCCGCTTCTTGATGAACGATTGTTGCGCTTTTTAGCTACTCCACCGATAAGGCGTTCATATTTTGCTAGGACGACTTGCCAGCTGTAATTGTTTTTGACGTAATTTTGTCCATTAATGCCCATTGAAAGTGAAAGTTTTCGATCTTTAATCAACAAGTTAAGGCATTCCACAAATTCATCACAATCTGAATAATACAATCCTGCGTTACTCCTTTGGCAATGGTCCGTTAAAACGTCACTACGAGCGCTAGCTAGGATAGGAGTTCCAACAGAAAAAGCTTCTAAGGCTAGAAGTGAAAGACTTTCATGGGGTGATGGCACAACAACCACGTCGGCTGCCTCTAAGGCCTCTAGTCGTTCAGTTTCTGATAGCATGCCAGCAAATTTTATAAAGGGAGTTTCAGGAATGGGCATTAATTTAAGGCCCATCAGCGCCAGGGTGGCGTCTCCTTTTTGGTTTACATATGCATTGAAATATTCGATTAGTTCTTCGCAGCCTTTTCCAGGGTCGATTCGCCCCCCATAAAGAACAATCGGAGCATAAAGCCGGTGTCGACGTCGAAAAGCTGAGCCTCGCATCGGATTTGATTTCATGGAGGAGGCGCTGTCTTCGTCATCTTTTTCGAGAAAAGCCTGATCTATCTTTTCGAGGTTTAAGTGGTTTTCGGTCGACAATTCGACTCCACACCCTACGATTTCTTCACGTTTTGGAATGATTGAGAAATTATTTTTAAGGAAACCACGTTCAACGGTAGTGTTGTACGCCATTGCAGCAGGTTTAGAGAAAACCGATTTGTAAATATTTAACCGAATTGCTGGTTCGTCATGTGCAGTGGGAACGAGGATGCTTCGTTTTGGAGCGACGGAGAGACCTAGCACTGTTGGTGCATATAAATAAGTAAAGAAAATGAGAGCATCATAAGATGCATGTTTTTGTTCAAGATAATTAATTAAAGCAGGACACCATGGTCCTTGTTGTTTTAACCACTCTTCTTCGTCGTGATCAGTGTGGGGGTTTGAGAAGATCCAGTCTGAATATTTGTTGAAAGAATCGATGTCACGGGTTTGGCTGTTGGTAAACCGGCGAACGGTTACTCCCTGTATCCTGTCAGTCCCTTCTGGGTATTCATTCTCCCAGGTTATATAGTTCTTAGCACAGGTGGTGATTACCTCTACTTCGTGTTTTTCTGATAGATGTTCGGCAACCAATCGGCAATGGTACTCCGAGCCTCCTATTATTTCAGTTCCGTAACGTTGGACAATAAAAGCTATTTTCACTGTTTTTAGTCGATATATTTAAGTAAATGTTCGATTTGTTTTTCCACAGCGATCTCACCGAACGCCGCTAATCGTTGCCGCTGTCCCTGTATTACTTGTGAACGTAATACATTATCGTATATCACCATTCCTAAAAGTTCTGCTGCCTGTTCAAGATCTTTTGGCGTAAAACAGAGTCCGGCTCCTCCTAGGGTCTCTGGAATTGCTGTTGTTCCATACGCGACTACCGGAACATCATTGGCCATAGCTTCTATGAGAGGAACGCAAAAACCTTCATGTTCACTAAGAGACAAATACGCATGTGCGTTTTGATAGTAGGTCAAGAGTTCTGTTTCTGAAACTTCTCCCGTGAAGATAAATCTATCGGGGGGCATTTCGTATCTAAGAATAAGGTTTCTTAACGCTGCATAATAACTTGGAACAGCATCGGTTCGGCCTACGAAAATGAATCGGTAATCCGTGTCAACATAACGTTTGTAGTGTTCAGCGAGTCTAATATGATCTTCAAGACATTTATTGGGCACTATCCGACCAACGTATAAGATGTTCGCGTTTCCATCATCTAATATCTGTTCCAAGGGAGGTAGAGATTGATGATTTTTGAAACGATTCAGCCCGACGAAAATTGGCATAATATCGGTCTGCTCGAAGCCTAATGTTCTAAGTTCATTCCGGTTGTATTTAGAATCACCCAGTGCAAGGTCTACTTGACCCACCAGTGTTGATAATTCTTCTCTTCCCAGTTTAGCGATTCGATAGATCTCTGGGTGATACTGAGAGAAAAAATGAGGAGGAGTTATGTTGTGGTATTGCAAGATTCGATAGTGACTGAGAGTAGTGAAAGCTTGGCTCATTGGTGACGGAACGGCAAAATGCAAGATCGTAGCGTCAGCTTTCCGACTGAGAGGATCCGCAAAAGGCCGGATGTCATTTTGTAATTCTTCGTCTATCGTAATTGCATAAATTTCTGATTCGTGTTTTCGTTGTCTCAGAAGGTTCCTCAGGCGGCGCGCGCTGTCACCTATGGCGTCGCCTTTGTGTGCAGCCGGAACCCATTGATTGATAATCATTTTTAAAAGCTACGTAAAGTCATTTTAAGCAAAAATTTCAAATTGAAGCTAACCTTCATTTGAGTTCTTATTGGCCGGCGGTTTTGGTAGTGCATTAAATGCGGACGGCCGAGAAATTCTGAGCTGTTCAAGCATTTCAGAATTTTTATATTGCTTCCAAAAGTCTTTTGTTACTGGTGGTAAATCAATCCGTGCTGATGATTTAACTTGATTAATAAAAGCCAATAAAAGTTTAGAGAAGTCCTTTTTCTGCAAACGCTTTAGAGCGGCATCTTGGTTAGACAAAACCTTGTCTAACAATTTTTCGTCAGACAAAACTGAATTAATTGTTGCGGCGATGTATCTTGGATCTTTGTTTTCGTAGAGCACGCCGCCGCCATCCATGGTAGTGGGAATGGCGCTCGCGGCGTACGCCATAACTGGAACATTCTTATAGAAGGCTTCGAGTAAAGGGACACAGAAGCCTTCGTGCTCACTCGCAGAAAGAAATAAATCTGCGATGTCATACAGTGTTGTTAGCTCTTCATTTGAAATGTGACCAATTAAATGAATGTCATCTGCATTCAGCTTTGCCACTAAACTATGAAGAGAGGACACATAATCTCTGAACCCATTTTGGGCGCCTACTAGTAGTAGTCTGGATTTAGGATTGTATCGAGATTTATATACATGAAAAGCTTTAATTAAATCCTCAATCTTTTTGTTTGGTATCAACCGACCGACAAAAAGAATGTTTATCCAGTCGTCATCAAAGCCATCAGCAAGTAAGCGATTCCCAGGAACGTCAAGATGGTCGAAGTTTGGAATGACAGGAAGAACATCTGTGCGGGGAAAATTCATTAGATCCAGTTCTTGTTTGTTGAATTCAGAATCGCCAAGTGCTAAATCACATCGACTTGCGTAGGCACTTAATTCTCGGCGACCGCTGTGACAAAGTTCTACAAGAGTACTGTTAATACCGACAAAATATTCAGGTGGAGTTATGTTGTGATAAACAAGGATCATCCGTTCAGGCAGAGCGTAAGCTACTCTTGAAGCTCTTGAGCCAATGGAAAAATGATGAATTAAGATGTTTTCAGGATTGCTGTCAGTAATTAAATCTCGATAGTCGTCCGTTTGATCTTCAAGCTCTGGGTCAGCAGTCTGGACATAGATTCGTGAGGCATAACCTGCTTCATTTAAAACATTGCGGATTCCGAGGACCTCATGACCTATAGCGTCGCCGTATCCTAAAGTTGCGAGAACCTGATGTACCTGTATTTTCTTGGTTTCACCAACCATTATTTCTGACTCCGTAATGTTTGATCATGACCATTGGAGGAATAAGCGGCGGGACCTTTAGGTAATTGTTCCAATATTTCAGATGAAGGTGCTAGATTACGTCGGTATCTTGAGAACCAACCTGGTGCAGGTTCAAGAGTGTGATTTAGACAGGCCTTATCCTGATCCTTTAAATGATCGAAAGTTTCAAGATATTTTCTTTCAATCACCGGCCATGAATAATTTTCTTGGAAGTACTTACGTCCATTACGACCAAGTGTCAAACGAAGTTCTCGGTTGCGTTCTAGCAATTTTAGAGTTTCAGAGAATTCTTCGTAGTTGGTGTAGTACAAGCCCGCGCTGCTTCTAATGACCTGTCCGTGAAGTACGTCGCAGGCCCCGTTAACCAGTACGGGTAATCCCATTGCCCAAGCTTCAATAGTGACCATTGATAGACTTTCATAATAGGAAGGCATTATTAAGAGTTCGGCTCCGGACATTGCGTCGAACTTTTCTGTGTCGCTTAGAAATCCTAGGTGGTGGATACGGGGATGTGAAGGGATTTCCATAACAGGATTTCCTATTAGGACTAAATCGAGCTTTGAGGAGGTTTTCGCATATTGCTGAAAATATCTAAACAACTCGTCGCACCCTTTATTCTGGTCGATGCGGCCAACGTAAATTGCGAAGCGATTCTTTAGTCCTGTATTTTGACGAAATCTTTGGGCGCTTGATCGTGGAGGAATTTCAGATCCAACACCCACTACAACGCCGGGCACGTGATTGTTGCCAGAAATGTTTTGAATGATTGAGCGTTCTTCAAAGGAGTTATACATAAGTGCTCGAACTCCTAGGAATATAGGGCGGAAAATGGAAAGACCTAGAGCGGGGTCTCTTTCTGCTGTGGGTACTAAAATAGCTTTGTTTGGTAACGCCCGGATTCCGTGATAAGCGTGATAGTAACGATAACTAAAGAAAATGTGATAGTCGTAATCATCTTCATGTTCTTTAAGGTATTTGACTAAGGCTGGGCTCGTTGGTCCTTCACTGGATAGCCATGCCAATTCGTCGGCAAAAGAATGCCTTTCTTGAAATACTTTTTCTGAACGACGACCAAAATCGGCAGGGTTACGTTCCTTTGAGACTGGAAAACGTCTTACCGAAACTCCGTTTATGGAGTCCAAGCCTGGTTTAAAATGATTGCGCCACGTGATGTAATCGCTTGCGCATGTCGACAGAACCTCTACGTGACCATGTTTGTTTAAATGTTCGGCAACGTACCTAGCGTGCAGCTCAGCGCCACCGTTAAGTTCTGCTCCGTATCGCTGGACGACGATAGCCAGTTTCACTGTTTTGAAGAATCCGTGTCACTAGACGCATGCTCAGAAGTAGTAGATACTTCGCTCTCCTTACGTTCTTGAGTTCCTTCAGTGGATTTTGTTGCACTCTCAGAAGTAGAGCTTTCTAGAGGGGAAGCCGCAGCCTCCATGTTCTCAGTAGTTTGAGAAGACTCAGCTGCGTCAGGTGTTGACCGAGTGTCATCATTTAACTCCGTTGATGGACTATTCTCAATGCTCGCTGCGTCTGTTCTTGAGGGAGGGCGTCGGCGGCTGCGTCTTCGCCGGCGTCGTTTTTGTTCAGAGCCATCAGAGGAACTTGATTGGGATTTGTTACTCCCTTGTTTTTGTGGATCATCTCGATATTGCACTGCCTCTTCAAGAGCTCTTGCTCGTCTCTCGCTAAACTCTAATCGCCCAGCGACAGATTCAACACGCATACGGTGATTTCTCATTTCTATAGAGAGACGGGTCATTTCGACAACGAGATTGTTCATAACCTCATAATTTAATGCGTCAATTTCTTCCCGCGCTGCGAGTCGTGAACTACTCAAATCAAAAAGTTTTGTGACTCTGTCGATAAATTCAGCTTGTGTTTGTACCATCCAATTAATTGCCTCGTTTTGGCGTTCATTTATTTCGCGTTGCACTTGCAGTGCATGAATGATCGGACCAAAGTTGATATAGAACTTTAATAGCGGACTAAGTATTTTCCGAATTCGATATAAGACTGTACCAATAATTCCATCACGTCCTGATCGATAAATACTTTCATGATCAAAATCATAAGATTCAGGAGCAGGAGGAGGTTCTTTTAGTTTGTCAGGAAAAGCCAGCTTAGATTGTCTGTCTTTGCTTTGCTGACGATAGTGCTCAACGAGATCAGAGCGAACTTTATCAGGGTCAAGAAAGCGTTCTAGTTTAACGCTTGCCATTTCACGGATCTGTTCCTCAGTGTAATCTATGTCCCGTTTTTCTTTAATTCGATCACGGATCTGTTCCATGATTTTTTCTACGTCGACTGCATCGGATTCAACCCTAAACTCTGACATAAGTGTTACCTTAAAAGATATGGTCGGTATATTAGTTGTGTCCTACTTTTCTTATCATTTTTTCTATAACAGAAATGGGTGGTAAATGATGATTGTCACAGTAACCACCCAAAGAACAATACACGTTAGAAGCGGCCGGTCGCTAAGCAAAATATCAGACGGATTCCCTTTGCTATTTTCCCGTCGGATCAAATGCATGTAACGAAAGATACCGTAAATTGGGAATAGAAGGGTAATTGTGATCCAATCGGTCCCAATATTTTTAATAGTAGTCGAATCTATAGTGTAAAAAATATATGTGACAATTGTGCTGCCGGCAAGAATAGAAAGTAACTGGTCAAGGAATTCCGGACGATATTCTGAGAGTGTCTTGCGGTGCAGGAAAGCCTCGTCACCTAAGGTTGTCAACTCGTGCCGACGTTTTGCACATCCCAAAAACAACGCTAATAATATGGTGCACATCAGCAACCACTGACTAATTGGAACATCGATTGCGAGTGCTCCGGCCATGGCTCGCAGGACGAAACCCACCCCGATAGCTATTACGTCAATAATAATGATGAATTTAAGCCAGTGGTTATACAGAATGAGTAGTCCGAGGAAAGCCGTAGCCACAATGCCGAATGAAGTGTTCAAAAAGAATCCAATCGTGATTCCGGCTACTCCAAGAAGTGCTGCACTAAGAATTGCAAGAGTCGGGCTTAATGTGCCTGCTGCAATAGGGCGTAGGCGTTTTATTGGATGTCTGCGATCTTCTGTTTGATCGACGACGTCGTTGAGTAGATACATCGCACTTGAGAGGAAACAAAAAACAAGAAATGCGACACAAGACTGAACAAGTGCCGCTGTGCTTAGCAACTGCCCTCCGAATACTAGGGCAGCAAAGAGAATAAAATTCTTAGTCCACTGATCAATTCGAATGGATACAAGAAAGGCTTTAAAGGGTCCATGTGTAGACCGAGCCTTATAAGATGCAGAATCGTTCACAAGATGGGATGTGCTATTGCGCTCCATAGTAGCGCTTGCTTGAAATTATTTTGAACGCGCTGGCTCGATCAGCGCGTTCAAAAGTGTCTAATCAACGTCGCGGCGCATTTTCTTACGGCTGCGCTTTCGTGCTAAAGCCTGTTTTGCTCTGCGTTTGTCACCAGGCTTCAAATAGTAAGAATGTTTTTTAATATCTTTAATTATGTCTTCCTGCTGTACTTTTCGCTTAAAACGGCGTAAAGCTCCCTCGATAGATTCACCGTCTTGAAGTAGGACTTCGGCCAAAGAAAAACTCACCCCCTCATATGATTCCCGCCAAAGTTCGTTGTGCCGGAACCGAACCTTAAATATTAGGCTGAAAGGTAAGGCAGCGTCAACGCAAGTATTTTAGGGAAACAGTAAATGTCTAAATTCGTCATTAATGCTGCACTTTATAAAGTGGCTTCCCTTTAAAATACATAACGATTGTTATGATTATGTTTTCTCTTTTGTTAGTTGTTACAAATAGAGATTTTTTTGATTTTTTCTAATAGGAAAATTAGAGTTCTAGCCGGTGATTTGAAAGTTTAAACGATGAAATTATTGTTGGTCGGAGGAGGCGCACGGGAGCATGCTTTGGCATGGAAATTGTCTCAAGAGTCTTCCGTAGACGGAATTGTTTGTGGGCCAGGGAACGCAGGTATTGCGTCGTTATGTCGTTGCTTTCCTTTAGATATGACTGACCCAGAAGAGATTCTTGAGCTAGCTAAGAAGGAAAGAGCAGATTTTACTGTCATTGGACCAGAGGTTCCGTTGGCGAATGGTGTGGCAGACGTATTTAGAGCGGCCGGGTATCCACTTTTTGGTCCGAGTCGAAGTGCTGCGAAACTTGAATCCAGCAAGGTATTTGCTAAAGAATTTATGGCTCGTTATCAGATTCCTACTGCAAGATTTAAGGTGTGTAATGTTGAGGATGAAGCTTTTATGGCCGTGTCCGGAAATGATTTCGGTTTTCCGGTTGTAGTAAAGGCTGATGGGCTGGCTGCTGGGAAAGGCGTAACCATTGCTGGCAATCGACGCGAAGCCGAAGAGGCGATAAGGGAAGCCATGTCAGAACTTCGGTTTGGATCTGCAGGCAAGCGTCTAATTATTGAAGAATGTTTGACAGGCGTTGAAGCATCTTTCTTTGTTCTATGTGATGGTGTTCGCGGGCTCATGCTGCCCTCGGCGCAGGATCATAAACGTATCTTTAATGATGATAAGGGCCCCAATACAGGTGGTATGGGTGCGTTCGCACCAAGTCCTTTCATGTCGATAGCGCTTGAAAAGAAAGTGATGGCGGAAATCGTACAACCAACATTAGATGGGTTACGAAAAGAAGGCCATGAATTCAGAGGGGTGCTCTACGTTGGTCTAATGTTGACGGAGACTGGGCCACAGGTGATTGAATTTAATGTTCGATTTGGCGATCCTGAGGCTCAGGTTGTCTTGCCAATGATTGAAACGGAACTTACTCCTGTTCTTTATGCTGCCGCCACTGGAAGTCTGGAAAATGTTGAGTGGAAAGTGTCTAGCACACCCCATGTGGGAGTTGTGTTGGCGTCCGGTGGATATCCAGGTGCTTACGCGAAGGATCTGGAAATTCAGGGACTGGATCGGGCGGCTGAAATTTCCGATGTAGTTGTATTTCATGCGGGTTCTAGGTTATTAAATGACGCATTTGTAACCAACGGAGGGCGGGTACTTACCGTGGTTGGTAGAGGTAAAACGTTTGGTTCAGCTCGTGAGCAGGCGTATCAAGCTGCAAAATGTATTGAGTTTGAAGGAAAACATATCCGCACAGACATAGGGCTGAAAGCACTTAAGGCTGTCGGTGAAGAGATAAGGTGAGGTAGAAAAATGGCAAAGTTGCAGGTAAAGATATTAATGGGATCAGATTCTGATGCACCAGTAATGAAAAAAGCAGTTGATGTGCTGGTTCAACTTGGAATTTCTTGTCATATGACGGTCGCTTCGGCCCATCGGTCGCCAGATCGGGTTCAAAAAGTTATTAATCAAGCATGTGAAGATGGTGTAAAGGTTTTCATTATTGGCGCCGGTGCTGCCGCCCATCTTGCCGGTGTTGTGGCGGCTCATACGACAATACCAGTTATTGGCGTGCCAATTGATTCATCACCGTTGAAGGGATGGGATGCTTTACTCGCCACCGTGCAAATGCCTCCCGGGGTGCCGGTAGCTACGGTATCAGTGGGTAATGCTGGAGCAGTCAATGCCGCGGTTCTTGCCGCGCAAATAATTGCTCTGTCTGATGAAACTGTTGCTGAAAATTTAAGGCAGTACAAACAAAACCTTGCAGCGAAAGTTGAAAAAGTTGCTAAGAAAATTGAAGAATCAACTTTTGACTAATTAATCTTCAAAGAGCATCACTAGGAGTGCTTTTTCTGTATGCAGCCTGTTTTCGGCCTGTTCAAATACTATGGAAGTAGGGCCGTCAATCACTGAGTTAGTGACCTCTTCGCCTCTATGTGCCGGTAAACAGTGCATAAAATAAGCATCCTTTTTAGCCAGAGACATTAACTGGTCGTTGACTTGGTATGGCATAAACAATCTTCGGCGAAGATCTTTTTCTGCTTCATCTCCCATTGATGTCCATGCATCTGTGTAGACGGCGTCTGCGTTTTGGACAGCCTCCTTTGGATTAGTGAATCTATTAAGGACAGCGTTGTATTTAGCAATTTTGGTTACGTCAGAATCAATTCTGTTTGGCAATTCAAACCCTTTCGGCGAAGCAACATTTACATTGATCCCAAGCATTGTTGCAGCTTGAACGAACGAGGTTGCAACATTATTGCCATCTCCGATAAAAGCAACAGTCCTACCCTTTAGTTCACCCCACCTTTCTTGAAGGGTCAGGCAGTCAGCTAGCGCTTGGCAGGGATGTTCGCTATTGCTCAGAGCGTTGATCACTCTTAATTTTGTTGTCGCCATCGCGAGGTCGATGATTCGTTCTTGTTCAAATGTGCGAACAACAGCACCCTCGACCCAGCGTTCTAAACTGCGACCAACATCAGCGAGTGATTCTCTTTGACCTAGAGCAACGTCAGCAGAAGGATCTACAAAATCGCCCCCTAATTCTCGAATAGCTATTTCAAAAGTTGAACGAGTTCTTAAAGAAGGTTTCTCAAACAAAATTGCGATGTAGGTTCCTTGTAGCGCCGCCGAAGTCGCTGCCTCTCGACCTAGATGTCGATCACGTTTTAACAACGTTGCCAAATTTAGGTGGTGTTCGAGATCATCGGCGTCAAAATCGAGTACAGAGAGGAAGCATCTTCCACTCAGTGTGTTCATACCAGCCTCGTCAGTTTGTCTGGCCTCAGATGGGAGCGCTTGTTTTTTGGTTATAAATGTTTTCTGGTCTTGATCCATAACGTTTTAATTGAATATTAAGTTCTATAGTCGGCGTTAATACGGACGTATTGGTCGCTTAAATCGCATGTCCACACGGTTGCACTATATTCACTATCTGTTCCAAGATTTACTTCTATTTCTACTTCTTTTTCCGCAAGATGGTCGGCCGCTATGGATTCTTGATCGGGATAGATTGTATTGTTCGCCAGCAATAATGCCTTCCCAATTCGTACTTTTGCACGTGATAAATTAAATTCTACGCCTGCGCGGCCAGCGACTGCGACTAGTCGGCCCCAGTTCGGGTCTCCACCATTAAGTGCTGTTTTCACAAGCAGTGAGTTTGCCATTGCATGAGCGGCACGGTTGGCTTCCTCAGATGACCGACTGCCACTAACCAAAATTGTGACGAGTTTTGTGGCCCCTTCTCCTCCCTGAACGATGTCTCTTGCTAGTAAGCCGCAAAGGTCTCTTAATCCATCCGTGAAGACAGGCAGTAAATTCTCGTCGATCGTAATGTCACTGGCACCGCTGGCCATCAGAAACACAGAATCATTAGTTGAACATTCTCCGTCTATTGAAATGGAATTAAAAGTATTGCCGACTGCGTCGAGTAGTGCTTTTTGCAAAAGGTGAGGCTTTATCGTTACATCAGTGGTAAGGAATCCGAGCATGGTCGCCATATTTGGTTCGATCATGCCCGCCCCTTTTACCATTCCACCAATCACGACTGATCCAGAAGGAGTGTCAAATTTCACAGCGCTTTCTTTGGGGGATAGATCAGTTGTCATGATTGCTTCTGCAGCTTCGAGATGCGTGTTGTCATTGAGTTGATGACTTGCTGCAATAATTCCATTATGTACTTTTGTCATGTCGAGTGGAACACCAATGACACCAGTTGATGCAATGAGAGCATGGCTGAGCTTACAGCCGGTCGCCTTAGCGACGGATCCTGCCATTTTATGGGCTGAAACTAGACCGGTTTCCCCAGTGCAGGCATTAGCGCAGCCACTATTAACGGCAATTACTTGAGCTATACCATTAGATTCTTTAAGGTGCTCTTTAGATACGATTACAGGTGCAGCTAAGGCTAGGTTAGTTGTAAATACGGCGGCAGTACTACTTGGTTTATCTGCAACAACAAGTGCTAAATCCAAGTTTTTTGTTTTTAGACCGCACGCGACTGCGGCAGCTCGAAAACCTGCAGGTGCTGTTATTCCTCCTGCGATAAAACTCTTCATAATTAGTTCTCCATTGACTGGAAATTCAGCACTACAGCGTATTGTTGACAGTTTCGAAATAAGCTACAGCTGCGACAATCCGTTGAAATCTTTTCTGGTACCCACGGATGGGGAACAATTGAAAAACCGAAACGTATAAAGGGGCGAGGATTGTGCGTAAACGCACACAGCATTTGATGACCGCCCTCCTTTGCCGTAGTCAAAAGCTCCTGTAAAAGGTGTTTACCTATACCCTGGTGACGATGTGCTTCAGAAACTACATACGATCTAATCTCTGTAACGCATGATCCAAGTTCTGCAAGTTCAGCACAAGCCCTAATCTCGTTATCCTTAACCGCCACCAAGAAACGATGCGAATGAAAGGTTATTTCTTCAAGTGATCGCGGCAGTAAGTGCCCTTCAGTGAGGTTATTGGAAATCAGTGCGTACAATAGGGGTGCTTCATTTTGGGTCGCTTGGCGAACTTTAATATTGCCGCATGTGCTACCTTCCTTTGTCTTGGCCATAGGTGGTGAACTAACTTCGATCACGTTATGTCTCCAAATGCGGCGCTCAATCTCTTTAAGCCTTCATCAATTTCTTCGTCGGTAATATTAAGGGGCGGTAATAAGCGGATTACAGAACCTGCAGTACGGTTAATAATCACGCCATGACAGAGAGCTGCCGGCACTATGTTTTCGGCCACTTGAGATTCAACCTCAATGCCTCGCATTAACCCAGCGCCTCGGATATCATTAATGCAAGAAAATTTTTGTGCCAGTAAATGAAGTCCTTTCTCTAAGTAAGTTCCTGCCACATTAATCCGAGTCAGCAATCCATTTTCTAGGGCATCAAGAAAAACTAAAGCTGCGCGACAGGCCAAAAGGTTTCCACCGTAGGTGCTTCCGTGATCTCCAAACTTAACAGTATTCGCTACAGATTCGCTTAGTAATGTTGCTCCTATCGGCACACCGGCGCCCAAGGATTTTCCAAGTGCCATTAGGTCTGGTTTTAAGTTGATTCTCTCAGAAAAGAAAGGCTTGCCTGTACGGCCCAAGCCACATTGAACCTCGTCCGCTATAAGTAGCGTGCCTGTCTTTTTGCAAATCGAAGTTATTGTATTCGCCAGTTCCCGCGATAGTGGCCAGACGCCACCTTCTCCTTGGATTGGTTCGATAATGATTGCGGCGGTCGTGGGAGACACGGCGTCACGAAGACTTTGAGGATTGTTAGGAGAAACAAACTTAACGTCCGGTAATAAGGGTTCAAACGGTTCCCGGTAAGGTTGTCCAGACGTTACAGATAAAGAGCCAAACGTTCGTCCGTGAAATGAACGTTCGAAAGCAATAATGCCTTTTCGTTTATGATGGCCCTTGCTATGCCAGTGTCTTCTAGCAAATTTTAAGCAGGCTTCCACGGCCTCTGTGCCACTATTGCAGAAAAAAGTTCGTGATAGTCCAGATAGCTTGGATAATTTCATCGCGACTTCGCCCTGCAAAGTATTAAAAAATAGATTTGATGTATGCAATAGTTCTTGACTTTGTGCCGCTATTGCCGAATTGAGATCCTTGTTTGCATGGCCGAGAGCGGTAACTCCAATGCCAGACAAAAAGTCAATGTATTCATTGCCGTTTACATCGAACACCCGAGAGTTTTGTCCCTTGGTAAGCACAACCGGAAGACGCTTATAAACTTGCAAAATATGCTCTGCTTCTAGGTTGCGGACATCATCAGCCGTTGTTGTCATGAACGTTTCTTTTCCCTGACTAGAAAATGGTTGTTTTATGCGACTCTATTATTTTGTTCAATGCGTTGAGGGGTCTTCCGTCGACGATTTCGACGTGTTTAACGCCCCCACGCTTTGCTGTTTGACACGCAAGAAGTTTTGCAACCATTCCAGCATTGGCCTGACGGTTTTTGATTAATTCCACAAGTAATTGGCCGTCAACGGATTGAATGGTTTTACCCTTTTCGTCGAGCACGCCACTTGTGGTGCCCGCTATAGTTAACCAGGAAGCCCCAAGACGCACCGCGAGATCTGCCGCAAAGGTGTCAGCATTAACATTGAAAAGTTCGCCTTTTCTGTTACTCCCTATACTGGCGATAACCGGAATGTATCCAGACGAAGCTAAGTCTTTGAGGAATTTTGGCGCTTTACCGCTACCTTTAGGAATGCCAACAAACCCCAAATCTATTTTGTTCCCATCGATGGTTTTGTGGCGCCGTGCCCGACGAACAGGAACAGTATTGTCATCTGCACCTGTTAGTCCTACTGCCCGAAGACCCATGGAAGTTAGGGTGGCCACTAGACGAGTATTTACAATGCCAGCGAGAACGCCGAGTACAACCTCCATGGTCTTAGCATCCGTAATGCGTAACCCATCAACCGTTTGTTTTTTGAGTCCAAGCTTTGCTGCTAGTTGGCTTACAGATTGTCCGCCACCGTGCACGATCACAACCGGCCGATATTCTGCCGCAACACGGATCTGTCGTGAAACTTGCTTTAGTTTTCGCGTTTCATTAATCAGTTCTCCGCCAAGCTTAATCACGCGCGTTCGAGACATTAGAGTAGGCCTGTCCGTTCGTCAAAACCATAGACGACGTTAAAATTCTGCAATGCTTGTCCGGCCGCACCTTTAACAAGATTGTCCAAGCACGAAACAATGATCAATCTGCCGGAGTTCTTATCGAGGCGCCATCCGACATCGCAAAAATTTGTGTTAGCCACGTATTTGATTTCAGGCAGCGATTCTTTTCTTAAGCGGACAAACGGGGAATCAGCGTAAGCTTCTTCATAAAGGGCAGTTATGTTCTCGTAAGTGATGCTGTCTTTTACGTGAGTGTAGATGGTTGCGATGAGTCCGCGGTTGAGTGGAACGAGATGAGGGACAAAGGTTACTTGTTTGCCAAGTTCTTGTTCCATCTCTGCTGCATGGCGATGTTCAAAGATTCCATAGGCCGAAACATTTCCGTAACATTCCGAGAAATGAGTTCGCTCGCTCGGCTTCTTTCCTGCCCCGGAAATACCAGATTTTGCATCGATCACGATTTCACCGTCCAGCACGTTTTCGGATACTAATGGTTCAAGAGCTAACAGGGTGGCGGTTGGATAACAGCCGGGGCAGGCGATAACCTTCGCCTCCCTGAGTTCGGCGCGTTTTCTTTCAGTTAGTCCATATACGGGTGGTGTTTTAATTTCTGGGGTATCCGGGTACCATCTTTTTCGTACGGTCGAATTGTTAAGTCTGAATGATCCGGATAAGTCAAACACGCGAATCCCGGTTTCAGCTATTTCAGGGAGGATCGCAGCGCTGGCATTCTCTGGTAGCGCCAAAAAGACGGCATCTGTGTTTTTGGCGATCTTGTCAAGTGATAAGGGCTCGATTTCCTTGGAACAGATTCCTGTTAATGCAGAAAGTGTCCTTTTCTCCTCATTCTTGTTTGAAGACATGGCTAGGGTGATTTCGATATTGCTGTGCCTAGCCAAAAGACGAAGCAGTTCTTGGCCACCGTAACCAGTCGCTCCTAGTACGCCAACGCGAATAATGGGAGTCATAATTAATTTTTATTCGTAAAAATATTATAAATTTAATACAGTTTTAAGACCATAATCTACGTAAATGACTATAATAAAGCAAGTAAATAGATTTTATAGTTTTATATTTTTATGTATAATAATTCATAATAAAGAATAAAAATGAAGAAATATAGGCAATCAGCGATTCTTGATTTAGTTACGCAACGCTCAGTAGGAAGTCAGGATGAATTGCGTAGGAAACTTCGGGATCGAGGTTTTCATGCCACCCAAGCCACAATTTCTCGAGATATTAAAGACTTGGGTCTGGTGAAGCGAGCGGCAGATGGAGCGTATCAAAAACCAGGTATACCGCCTGGAGGTGCTGTTTTCTCTGGCGCTGGTCTTCAGCGAGCAGTTTCTGAATATTTAAGACGCTTGGATCAGGTGCAACAGTTAATAGTCTTAAGGACGGATCCGGGCCAAGCTCAATCTCTTGCGGTCGCCATAGATCGTTCTGAACTTCCAGAAGTTGTTGGAACTGTTGCCGGAGACGATACGATCTTGATTATTACGCGCCATGCTAGAGCTGGAAGAGAGGTCACGAGGCTGTTTGAGGGGTGGGCACGTAGGTAGAAATCTTGAGTAAGGGAAGGTGTTAAAAATGGATCGAATAGTGTTGGCGTACTCAGGTGGGTTAGATACATCAGTAGCTGTTAAATGGCTTGCCGACAAGTACGATGCAGAAATTGTGGCCGTAACGATGGATCTTGGTCAGGGTAAGGAATTGGACGACATTCGAGAGAGAGCGCTTAGTGTCGGTGCCGTACGTGCTCATGTTGTTGATGTTCGTGAGGAATTTTGTAACGAATACGTTCTTCCTGCGTTGCAGGCAGATGCTATTTATGAGGGGAAATATCCCTTAGCGACAGCTCTAGGGCGTCCTCTTATTGCAAAAAAACTGGTTGAGATTGCTGAGTTTGAAAATGCGACAATAATTGCCCATGGTTGTACGGGAAAAGGGAACGATCAAGTTCGCATTGACGTTTCGGCGCGGGCTTTAAATCCTGCGATTCGCGTTGTTGCTCCAGCACGCGAATGGGGCATGACTCGCCCAGATGAAATTGCCTATGCAAAAACTCATGGGATTCCTATACCAATGACGGTTGATAATCCCTACAGCACTGACTCAAATCTATGGGGGCGTTCGATCGAATGTGGCGTGCTTGAAGATCCTTGGATCGAGCCCCCTGATGATATTTATGCGATGACCAAATCACCAATTGAATGTCCGGATGTTCCTGCTTATGTCGAAGTAGACTTTGAGGCCGGTGTTCCCGTTAAGGTGAATGGTGTGGCCATGCCTCTAACAGAACTCATTAACTCCTTAGACACAATTGCTGGTGCACATGGTATTGGTCGGATCGACATGGTGGAGAATAGGCTGGTTGGAATTAAATCTCGTGAAATATATGAGGCTCCAGCCGCAACCGTTCTTCACACAGCACATCGAGAACTTGAAACCTTAGTAATCCCTAAAGATCTTTCAAGGCTGAAGTCTGACTTGGCTAGAACTTACGCTGATCTCGTGTATAACGGAACTTGGTTTAGTCCCCTGCGTGATGCGATCGATGCGTTTGTTTCCAAGGTGCAGGAAAGGGTCAATGGAACGGCACGAGTAAAGTTGTATAGAGGTGATTGCCGAATAGTGGGTCGGCGTTCACCAAATGCTTTATATGATTCTGATTTGGCTACTTACGATGAAGGGGATGCATTTGATCATAGTGCTGCCGAGGGATTTATCAAGATTTGGGGTTTGCCTCTCGAAACAGCGGCCCTTAAAGCGACTTCCAAGAAATGATGAGAAGTGTGGGGCGGATGTGGGGACAAAATGACAGAGAAAAAGAATCTTTGGTCAGGACGATTCGCGAATGAGCCAGATGCTGAAGTATTTGATTTTCAATCGTCATTTCGTTTTGATCGGCTCTTGTTTGAAGATGATATTAGGGGAAGTTTGGCGTGGGCAGAGGCGCTTACGTTGGCGGGTGCCTTAACTCCAGAGGATGGTGCGACCATACGAGTTGGTCTAGAGTCTATTCAAGAGCAACAGAAACAGGATCCAAACTTTTTATCGGGCTCTGACGAAGATGTCCATTCTTTTGTCGAGCGAAAATTGATAGAACTTGTTGGCGATACGGGGAAGCGTCTCCACACGGGAAGATCGCGAAATGAACAAGTCTCTCTTGATTTAAGACTTTATCTCAAAAGACGTATCCCGAGTGTCCAGCAATCTATCGTTGATCTTGTGGATGTTCTCGTAAATAAAGCAGAAGTTTTGGGTTCGACTTTAATGCCTTCTTATACGCATCTTCGCCGGGCCCAGCCTATGCTGGCGGCTCACTTTTTTTTGGCACATATTGCGGCGCTCCGTCGAGACCATCGGAGATTTGATGTCACTTTGGATGAGACTGATGCCTGTCCGCTTGGGTCTGGGGCTGTCGTCGGGACGGGTTACCCCATTAATGTGCACGCATTAGCGGAAAAGTTGGGATTTTCACGGATTGTAGAAAACAGTCTTGATGCGACAGCTGATCGAGACTTTGTGTCTTCAATGTTGCATGGCTCTGCATTGATTATGGTTCACCTCAGTCGCATAGCGGAGGATCTTATTATTTTTTCTGGAGAGGAGTTTGGATTCTTTGAGTTAAGTGATCAAGTTACTACAGGAAGTAGTTTGATGCCACAGAAGAAGAATCCTGATCCACTTGAGTTGGTGAGAGGAAAAACTGGAAGAACGGTAGGTCATGTTTCTGGTTGGCTTACGAGTATGAAAGGTTTGCCCAGTGGGTACAACAAAGATCTCCAAGAAGACAAAGAGGCGCTATTTGATACTGAACGGACAGTCCTGGGTTCTCTGCGGGCAGTAAAGGAAGTTGTTAAAAGTATTGAAATCAGGTCTGCGGTCTGTGAAGAGGCGTCAAAGGGATTACTACTTGCTACCGATGTGGCCGACTATCTTGTCGCTCAGGGTTTGCCGTTTCGTACTGCGCATGAAGTTGTAGGAAGTATTGTTCAAAACCTTTTGTCAACGGGTCGAGATTTCGGCACGCTTACTTTATCTGATTGGAAGAATTACCATAACTTATTTGGTGACGATATTGTAAACAAGATCACTCCGCAAGGTTCGACAAGGTCTCGTATGACACCTCAATCTACTAACCCTGATGCTGTCAGGGCATCCCTAGGGCGAGTGAAAGATTGGGTCACTAGTTGCCGTAATTAAAGATCAAATTATTTGGTGTTTGCGTCTCTTTAACAACGTCTGTTAATATTTTACGTCTATCGCAGTTTATTATTCCATGTGTGCCTCTAGTGCAATATGAAACTTTTGGTGAATGTTAAGAGCACGTGGATGTAATCAAGTCCCACTTGAAAAACTGTGACAAAAAAACTTCTATGACCAGGATGGTTATGCCCAGGTTTAAGTTGATCCGATGAGTGAACGACGCCAAGTGGAAAAATCACTAGGTTTAACGGGGTCGAGTGCTGAATCTTTAGACGCTGAATTAGGCAATAGTGCTGGTGCGACTTCTGGCAAGTCTGAGGAAGGACCGGTACATCGTAATCTTATCAGGGCAACCCTTGGCAATCAGAGTGGATTGCCAGAGACACCACGTCCGGCACCGGTGTTCACAATGCATCAACAGCAAGCGCAGGCTGGCTCTGGTGCAACTCGAAAAAAGTCAAAGGTTCGGAATGGCCGGCAAGCTAAAAAAAATGGCGCTTCAAAACAGGCAAGTGAAAAAAAACGGCCTTGGCGTTCAAGTCGGCAAAAAGATCGCAACGGGCTGGCCAATGGAAATTCGAGTTCGTCAAGAAATGGTAAGGGGCGTTCCCGTTAAGTGGTGCTTTAGTTGGTTGCTGATATGTAGTCTCCACTTTAAGTCGGTTTTCTAGAAAATTTTTCATGAGTGATTTAACAGGAAAAAATGGTCTTATCGTTGGTGTAGCTAATAAACGTTCGCTTGCTTGGGCCGTAGCGAAGGCCGCAGATGCCGCCGGGGCGAGTCTAACCCTAAGCTATGCTAATGAACGCTTTGCAGAAAACACTAAGAAATTAGCTGACACCTTAAATCAGTCAGCTCAGTTAATACAGTGTGATGTCAGTCGTGATGATGAGATCGATTCTCTCTATAAAAGTGTTGAGAAAGAGCACGGAGGATTAGATTTTCTTGTACATGGTGTTGCATTTGCTTCACGTGAGTCCATTTCCGAACCTTTTTTCAAGACAAAGCGCGAGGATTTCCTCCAAGCTCTTGATATTAGTACTTACTCATTAGTCGCTCTTTCGCGCGGTGCTGCACCTTTAATGGAACGGCGTGGGGGAGGAAGTATTTTGACACTTACGTATCTCGGTAGTACAAGAGTATTTCCAAACTACAACGTTATGGGTGTTGCCAAAGCAGCACTTGAAGCGTCAGTCAGATACTTATCTAGTGACCTCGGTCCTTTAAACATTCGCACTAACGCTATTTCGGCTGGTCCTATCAAAACGTTGGCGGCATCTGGAATATCGGGTTTTACGAGTATCTTGCAGCATTATCGTGACCGGTCTCCTCTTCGTAGAACGGTTGATAGTTCAGAAGTTGCTGATGCAGCTGTTTTTCTTTTGGGATCTGCTGGACGTGGAGTGACAGGTGAGATTCTCATGGTTGACGGGGGCTACAACGTTACGGGAATGTAAAGGTTTGGATTTGATCGATGCCAATTTTTCGTCGTTTTCGTGGCGTAATCCTTCGTCTAGTTTTCAATAGAGTACTTGCTTCTCTTGGTGGAATCGCCTTACTTGGAACCTTTTTTTTTCTTAGATTTATTGAGTTTAAATGGGAAACATGGCTTTCAGATGGATTGACATTATTGCTAGGTGCAACGGGTATTGCTTTGTTGTTTGTAGCGTTCCAAGGCCGAGAGCCTGATTGGATTGACCCGGCGGAGTAAGAACTATCTACTGTGAGACTAAACCTATGCCTCACCGAAAATCAGGTGCTTCAAATCTAAACCCAAAAAAGTTTTTAACTGGTGAACCTGTTCGTTATTACCGACCACGCGGCAGTCAAGAAATTAGAAAATTAATTGATGAAGGATTTCAGGCTTTTAATGCTGGACGGTTAAACGAGGCGTGCCATGTTTTTTCTGAAGGCATGCTTAATCCTTCTAATAATACAACCATCGGCATGACGATGGCTGGAGCTATGACACCCGCCGGATTGGGCGGATGCGTTATCGAATTAATAGATCGTGGTTTGGTCGATTTTCTAATAAGTACGGGTGCCAATCTCTATCATGATCTCCATTATGCATTAAATTTCAAATTGCATAGGGGTTCCCCATTTTTAGATGACATCGCTCTCTACGAGCATGGAATCATTCGAATTTATGATGTTCTTTTTCCGGCCGATGTCTTACTTCAAACTGACGAATACGTTAGAGATTTTCTTGTCCGACATGATTTTGATGGCCCTATTTCTTCCTCGAAATTACATTTTCTTATCGGGCAGGATTTACTGCGCATTCGGGAAAACTGCCAAGACTATTCTGTTTTAGCGAAAGCAGCCGCTTGTGGAGTTCCGATTTACACTTCTTCTCCTGGAGATAGTTCGATCGGGATGAATCTTGCGTATCATGAATTACTGAATGATGGGGACTGTTTAATCAACCCAAACCGCGATGTGAATGAAGTTTGTGCAATCATTTTAGCTGGTGAAAAAAATGGCTGTCTGATTCTTGGAGGCGGATCCCCCAAGAATTTTTATCTGCAAGGTCAACCGACACTTTGGGAAGTATATGGAATTCCCAAAGGAGGCAATGACTATTTTGTGCAGTTGACTACTGATCAAGCGGTTTGGGGCGGATTGTCTGGTGCGACTCCAGCGGAGGCAGTCAGTTGGGGAAAAGTTAACCCCGGACAATTGCCTGATGCTGTTGTTGCGTACTGTGATTCAACGATTGGTTTCCCATTATTTTGTGAATACGTTGTTGGTGCAGAAAACAACAAGCGGGAACAAAAACATCTTGTGTATCAGATAGATAATTTGGTGGAAAATCTTAAACGCGAAGCTGTGTCGGTGCAATCGGGTAAGAAGTCGAAGAAAAAAGAATAAAGATTCTCGGCAAAAGTCATTCTCGTTGTCGCGATAAAAGACACACTTTTAAATTTCGTGAACTATGTAATTTGCAAGGTTTTTGATTAGGACAATTAGTTCGCTGTTCGTTATTGTCCAGTTGTGATGTTTTTAGGTCTATAGGCATAGGTGGCTGGATCCTGTAGCTCTATAGCTTGAAATGCCTGAAGCCGTTCACGGCACTTGCTGCAACGCCCACAGTGTTTGGTGTCGATTGGATTCATACAAGAAAGAGTGAATTCCCATTCGATGCTCAACGACTCACCGAGACGTATTACTTCTGGTTTGCTAAAAGATGCAAGGGGAGCATTAACTTTGATGGGATGGTCTAAGCCAAGCGATAGAGCTTTCTCCATTTCTGAAAAGAACTCTGGTGTGGCATCAGGAAATGGATTCCCAGCCAGTGGTCCGATAGCGATTTCAGTGATTCCTTTGAGCGAACAGTAAGTTGCTGTTTTGGTAAGGAGTAGCGCGTTCCGTCCGGCTAAGTAAACATCGTTATCTGGTGTGTTATATGCTGGGGCCTTTCCAGTTAATGCCCAGTGCTTAGAAGAATAAAGATCAGAAAAAGAAACAGACAATGAAACTAGTGACAGGACTTTTGACGCGAATGCTTTTGTCCTAAACAGGTTTTTTAATACGGATTGTTCAGCTTCTTCCCAAGTTAGCCCGCCTTTGATATAGATGGGCTGGACTACAGATGTTTCCGCTTGAATTGCAACTAGAACCGCGCTGTCTAGGCCCCCAGAAACTAGAACTGCGGTAACGGGTTCTTGACCCTGGTTTGACGCCTCTATTACCATCGCGTATTAAACTGTAGCTTATTACTCATGTATTCAGTCACAAAACGGATCGATTTTTGTTACGGCCATCGTCTCCTAGAGTATGACGGTATTTGTAAGCACCCTCATGGACACAATGCGGTTGCCGAAATCGAGATTCGCACAGAGTCATTGGATGCCCGTGAGATGGTCTGTGACTTTAGCGATATCAAGCGTGTGGTTAAGGGATGGATTGACGGTGAACTTGATCACAAAATGATTCTCAGAAATGATGATCCGCTCT
>Ga0310344_10000166_pt1 | contig 54266 bp, 43 predicted proteins | sample HC15DNA20200_MG_FD_203801 | JGI IMG/M metagenome (GOLD analysis project Ga0310344, IMG submission 203801) | Marine microbial communities from station ALOHA, North Pacific Subtropical Gyre - HC15-DNA-20-200_MG | ecosystem: Environmental > Aquatic > Marine > Oceanic | place: Pacific Ocean: North... | reverse complement strand
CTCCCCCATCGCAGCCCTCAAGTCAGCGCTAATCACTGGAGATGGGGCTTCTTCGATGACTTTCTGATGTCTCCGTTGTAGAGAGCAGTCGCGCTCGTTCAAATGTATACAGTTTCCGTGTGAGTCTGCTAGAACCTGAACCTCGATGTGTCTTGCCCCGACAAGTAGCCTTTCGACGTAAATCGTGCCATCACCGAATGCCGCAGAAGCTTCTCTAGATGCGGCCTCATACTCTGTTCTGAGCATTTTCGGTTCACTAACAGCCCTCATTCCCTTGCCTCCTCCTCCGGCACTAGCCTTGAGCAGTAGAGGATATCCTACTCTGGCAGCACAAGCCGCCAACTGGCCTAGGTGGTCAGCGCCGTCTGGGACCGAGAGTTCTTCTCCAGGAATCACGGGCACTCCAGATTCCATCATCTTAGATCTGGCAGATATCTTGTCCCCCATTGTCGAGATGGCTTCTGGAGGAGGACCTATCCAGACTAGGCCTGCCTGCTTCACAGCAGAAGCGAAATCGGCTCTCTCAGATAAGAACCCGTACCCGGGGTGAATAGCTTGGGCGCCACTGCTCTGGGCCGCGGCAATGATGGCGTCTGAGTTGAGATAGGTCTCGGCCAATGTCTCGCCGGGTAAGTGGATTGCTTCGTCTGCAACTTCGACGTGTAGAGCCTTGGCATCGGCATCGGAAAATACGGCCACTCCTCGGAGTCCCGCCTCTCTAGCAGCAGTCAGAACCCTGACTGCAATCTCGCCTCTGTTTGCGACTAGTACGGCACCAAATGGTAACTCGTTCATACTAACCTTCCCCGTCCCTCGACGCCCAGTCCGGTGGGCGTCTCTCTAGGAACGAGGAGAGGCCTTCCTGCCCCTCGCGAGAGCCTCGCATCTCACTGGTCTTGTCAAGGGTCCATTCTCTGAGTTCTTCGAAGGAACCGGTCCATGTATCCAGTTTCTCTACCAACCTCTTGGCTTCAGCCACAGCCATCGGACCGCTGCTCATCAAATCATCAATCACGGCTCTTGTAGCAGAATCGAAATCGTCAGCAGAGTCTGCAATGCTGTTGACTAAACCGATTCTCAAGGCTTCGTTTGAGCCAACCCTACTTGCGAGCATCGAGAGTCTACGGAACTCCGCACTTCCCACCTTGCGGTAGACATAGGGGCCGATTACAGCAGGAAGAATTCCCAGTTTTGCTTCAGATAGTGCAATTCTAGTATTCGGCTCGGCAATGACGTGGTCGAGGCAGGAAACCAGCCCTGCACCACCCCCCAGAGCTACTCCTTGCACGCAGCCAATGGTAAAGCACGGATGAGCCCAAAGTGTGTGGAATAGTCTGTCTAACCTAGCAGAGTCAGTTCGGTTCTCTTCGGGTGTCTTTGAACCAGCATCACGCATCATGTTGATGTCAGCGCCAGCGCAGAAATGCTTGCCAGAAGAACGTAGGACTAGAACTCGGAGGTGCTCGGAGTCCGAAGAATCTCGAAGTGAGCCTGTCGCTCCCACTGAGTGCTGGGCAGTCCATTCTAGTAACTCTGTTATCTCAGAGATTAATTGGATGTTGAGAGCGTTGTAGGCATCGACTCGGTCCATGGTGATGGTCGCGGTAGGGCCGTCAATTTGCAATCTGCACATGCTGCACTCAGGAGTTTTGTCTGCCATCATCTTCTCACATCCTGAATACTCCATAACCTTGCTCGGGTAAGTCTGCGTTGAGACTTGCGGAGATGCACAGACCTAGCACATCTCTGGTGTCTCTTGGATCGATTACTCCATCATCCCAAAGTCTGGCTGAGGAATAATATGGGTTGCTCTCATTCTCATACTTGTTCCTGATTTCATCGGGGTCGGCATTACCTACTGTAGAGAGTACATCCGCAGCCTGCTCACCACCCATCACGGAAATACGTGCATTTGGCCACATGAAAAGGAATCTCGGGTCGTAAGCTCGCCCACACATACCGTAGTTGCCCGCACCGTGCGAGCCTCCGATGATTACAGTGAACTTGGGTACTGGAACGCAGGATACGGCAGTTACAAGCTTGGCGCCATCCTTGGCAATTCCACCAGATTCAGCCTCTCTACCAACCATAAATCCAGAGATATTCTGTAGGAAGACGAGTGGAACACCGCGCTGACCACACAGTTCAACGAAGTGGGCCCCCTTTAGAGACGACTCTGAGAACAGTATCCCGTTGTTGGCGACTATTCCTACAGGGTAGCCGTGAATCCTAGCGAAACCACAGACGAGAGTATTGCCATATCGTTGCTTGAACTCATGAAAACGTGAGCCGTCGACTATTCTCGAAATTACCTCTCTGACATCGTAGGGTGTCCTGTTGTCCTTCGGAATGACTCCGAGTAAATTCTGTGGGTCATGCGCTGGCTCCTCAGGCCGGGAGACGTCTAACCTGTGCTTCGGAGAGACGTTTAGATTCTCAACGATGTTGCGAACCATCCTAAGCGCCTCTGGTTCGTCTTCGGCGAAATGGTCGGCCACCCCGGACTCTCTGGTGTGCAGATCAGCGCCACCCAGATTCTCGGCAGTTACCTCCTCACCTGTAGCCGATTTGACCAGAGGCGGACCAGCGAGGAAAATGGTGCCATTGCCCTTTACAATAATCGACTCGTCTGACATTGCCGGGATGTAAGCCCCTCCAGCAGTGCACGAACCAAGCACTGCTGCCACTTGCGGGATTCCCTTGCTCGACAGGATAGCCTGATTTCGGAATATCCGTCCAAAGTGGAGTTTGTCCGGGAATACCTCATCCTGCATCGGCAAGAAGGCACCACCTGAGTCGACTAGGTAGATGCAAGGAAGGTTGTTCTCCTCTGCGACCTCTTGAGCCCTGACATGCTTCTTCACGGTGAGGGGGTAGTAAGAGCCTCCCTTCACGGTGGCATCGTTGGCTACGAACATACACTCTCTGCCGTGAACGACACCGATTCCGGTGACAATACCTGCAGAGTGGGCTCTTCCATCATACAACTCATGAGCTGCAAGACTAGAGAGCTCTAGGAACGGAGTTGCTGGATCGCAGATTTCTGAAATCCTCTCCCTAGGCAGGCTCTTGCCGCGCTCACGATGTCGCTGGACATACTTCTCACCGCCTCCTAACTTGACGGAATCAAGCCTTGATCTCAAGGTCTCGCACAAGGTAGAATTGTGCTCAAAACGAGATGTGAAATCTGCGCTCTCGAGGTCAATTGTCGTTGGCAACCGGTCCATGCTCTAGGCCAACGAGGTAGCGAGTGGGACTTCAATTGAATGGAGTCGACATCATAGATGTCGAAATTACACGCCCAAAGCGAGCCTTCCGACATCGCGTAAACCGGGTGCCATTCCCACAGTGAGAATAACCATCGAAATCAGTAATCTCAGATGTTGCTGCCTGTGCTCAAAATTAGCAATGGCGAAGAAGTACCAGATAATTCCACCTAGCAGGAGCTTGATTACAGTGAATCCATAGGCTGACCCGAAGGCCTCGATTATGCTAGCAGAGAAGACATGCTTCTCAGCATATCCAAATTCTTCGATTCCAATTCCTGTGGCGATTCCATCGAGGAACTGCCCTGCTACGGCCAGAGATACTACGGGCGAAGCCATCACAGCCTTGTTACGAAGGCTCTCAATCAGATTCTTCTCCTCGGATTCTAGCTCCTCGTATTCATCCTCAGTCATTCCCGGAGGCAGAATGCCGGCGATGTGTCCTGCCTCGGACAACTCATTGGCTGCAGGAAGTCCGTTAGTGTGCATCCAGTAAACTAGCAACCCTGGCAGTCCAAGAACAACGAATAGTGGCCAGATTACAACATCGTCCGGGTAACTGATTCCGTATGCTACCAGTGGTCCAGTCAGAGCAATACAACCTCCTAGGCCGACGAGGAAGACGGTGCGCTGGACGATTGTAAAATCAAATAGGGAACATTTGGCTGTCAGTGTGGGAAGCAGAAGTGCGGAGATGAAACAGAACAGCATGGGCATGTTGTCGAAATCAGAAGACGAAGCTACTCCGCCAGATTCAACTGAGCTGTAGTAGATTACTACCTGCGCGGTGATCAGGACCATTGCTGTGCTCTCGGCCTTGGAACGCATACTGTCTGCATCAAGATTGGAGTTTGATATGCGGTAAGCCAATGCTCCAGCAATCACCACCCAAGCTGCAGTCTGGAAGTGGATGGCTGGGCTGACGAAGTAACTCTCGAGAGAGGCATCGAACATGCTGGCATCCTCGACGACTTCTCCAAGAGATGCCCAGAATACGTAAGGCATCAGAGCCAGTAGAGTAGCGTCACTGGCGTCGATTCCGAGGTATCGCAACCATGCAGCCAGAGAGATTGCGAATAGGGCGAGCAGGAGGGCGTATGTCAGTGTGTTTGGAACATTATATCCTGCATCAGAGGATGACTCTTGCAAAACCGGATCGATGTAGTAATCATACAGGAAATCCGAGAGAGGATTTTCGATTTCAACAGATTCGAGAGTAATCCCTGCGAATACCAATCCGATAACTAAGATGATGATGTTGGTTGCCCATCTTTCGTAGTCGTACATCTCCTCCAACGGGTTTGCCATGACATTCCGTGAGGACTCCCACGCTTATGCGTGGCGGTTTCATTCCTCTTCGAAAGTAACAGACTCATCGTCTGCGAGATGCATCACCTCAGATACTTCGTCTGAGTCAGATGGATCGATTTGGGAGGCTTTGTGCCTCCTCTCTCTGCGCCTACGGGCCTGCGCTAAACCGGGTACGAGAGTATCGAACTTGGAAGAGACTCCCGAACCACGCTCCTCGAATGATTCCAATTGGCGTGATTGCATCCGCATTCGCTTCCTGTCCTGCTCCAGTCCGTGCAGGATTGTACTGTGCTCAGAGCCGCGCAAAATCCCCTCAATTGCTGGTCCGGCAAGCGCGATACCTTCTCGGTCTCCGATAACCAGAACGGTGGAGCCGTGGATTGCCATCTCGCAGTTTGAGATTTCCTCAATTAGGCTACGGATGCGGCCGTTTCTGCCAATCAGCCTACTTCTCATCCTGCGAGTCTGGTTAGGCTGTCTACCTACCCACTCGCGGATGTCATACATCCTTAGGAATACGTCATCCTGAATCAATTGTATTGCTCTGCTGGGAGCGAGTCCCCGGCCGATTGCTAACACCACATCGGGCATCTTCATCCTGACAACGGGGTCGGGTTCCTCCTTCCATTCTGCCATCACCTCGCCGGTCTGGGAGTCGATATCCAATTCAGCGCCACTAATCTCTTCCAGCATTTTTCGGGTCTGGCCACCCTTGCCTATCAGCACGGCGATGCGGTTCTTGGGTACGCGCGCTAGCAGTTCCACGGGTGCGGCCGACCCGCCCGCCCGCTTTAATCCCCGCCTGAGGCTCTAGAAGCCTCTGGAACAGGGTCATCGAGCACCCTAGCAAGACTCTCAGCCAGGTCTACATTGTGCCCCTGTCGATTAATCCAATCCACGATGCGGGTGACATCTCGAACAAGGAACTCCTCGGCACTTGGGTGCTGTCGAGTGACACTCTGGCCTGCATCTATAACCCAAATTTCGTCTTCGTTTAGCAGGATATTGTACTCACTGAAATCTGCATGGACAAGATCGCACTTGTGCCAATTAATGGCGATGAAATCAAGGAGTTCCTCAAAGACTTCGTATGGATTGTCAACTGAGATTTCCTTGAGCCTTGGGCTTGGACCCTTGTCATCACCGATATACTCCATCACGAGGACGTTTTTCAGATTATCAAGGGGCTCTGGAACCCTAAGTCCGTGATTCCTCATCCTGCGCAGATTTCGGAACTCCTTGCGCACCCAGATGTTGACCAGTTCTCTATGCCTCCTCGACAGACCTTTGAATCTTGGATCTCCATCGATGTACTTGGCGAGACCCTTGAACACAGCGTTCGTGGTATGGAAGATTTTCACAGCAACCGGTCCATGATTGGTAGTCGCGTGGAAGACATGGGCCTCCTTGCCTCTGGCTATCGGGTAGTCAATGGTCTCGATCTGCCCTTTCTGCATCAACTTGTGAACAGCAAGTAGGGTGGAGCGATCGAATACCTGATCGAAGACTCTCCTGTCTACCCATTCGTACTTGCCTTTGCCAAGTACGCCTTGCAGGCCATCCTCAATCTCATTGAACATCCGCTTGAAGCGAGGTTCTGAGATCCATTCGTGCTTCTTCTCGGCCCTCAGAAGGGCGTCGACCTCTGGAAGGTCTTCATGCTCATCCATACACTCACCCGAAGAACGAGTCGATGTCTTCCTCTGATTCGTCAGACACGGATGATGTCTGTTCGATTACCTCAGGCTCGGATTCCTGAACGGGGTCTTCGGCTGGTTCTGGCTCGGAGACCGGTTCAATTTCTATATCCTCATTTTGAGAAAGGTCTGTGACTCCGAAGAGATCTACAATCTCAGGGAGTACTCCCTTGCGTGAAAGGTACAGTGACTGAGTCTTCGTGTAACGCATGCAAACGTTGGCCTTCTCATCCTGGAAGTCCCAAGGTTGGACCACAATCAGATCCCCCTCGCGCACCCACTGGCGCCTTCTCATCTTACCCGGGATTCTAGCAAGACGACTCTCGCCGTCCTCACAGACCGCCTTGACTCGACGTCCGCCGAGAATCTGATCGGCTATAGCAAACATCTCGTTGACCTTGCGGTTTGGAAGCGGAACGCGAATGCGGTCGCCTCCGGATTCAAGCTGGGCTAGGAGCTCAGCATCCACCTTCTCCTCCCTACGGGCCATAGGCCCCGGTCGGTAGTCCCCTATGTGAAGTTGAGGTTGCGGTTCACAATCCCATCATGGTGTCAACCGCTGATGACACCATATCGAGTAGCCACTCAGACATCGGGCCTATTCCGAACATTAGAGTTAGGAAGGCACAGCCGAAGATGGTCAGTCTAAGTAATGGAGCCTTTCTGAGTCCAGATTCACTCACTGATGATTCAAAGAACATGACTAATCCGATTCTCAGATAATAGAACAGTGAAAGAGCGCTGTTGAGGACTATTGCCACAGCCAACCAGAACAACGGGTCAACTCCACCAGCCCAGTCAACAATTGTAGTCGAAGTCGCGGCCCCAGTTCCAGCGGAGACAGAGACGATTCCATTGATCATTAGGAGCTTGGATAGGAATCCGGAGAGTGGTGGAACACCTGCTAGAGAAAGCATGAACACAAACATCGCGACACCGATCGCAGGCTCTCTCCTGACTAATCCATAGAGGTCCTCGATTCTGTGCCCTCCACCATCTGCCTCTAGCATTGAGAGCACGAGGAATGCACCGAATTTGAAAAGAACGAGAATCAAAAGGTGGAAGACCACGGCGGTCAGAATCATAGAGGAAGTAGATGTGTCTGCAAGGCCTGAGCCGATGGCTGCCATAGCTGCGAGCATGTAACCAGCATGGGCCACGCTTGAGTAGGCCAGCATCCGCTTTGGATTGTCGCTGGTAAGCGCTGCGAGATTGCCCCAAGTCATCGTCAGAACTGCGATGATTCCTATCGAGAGCATCCAGATTGCCTGTCCTGAAGGAGGCATGGTGACTACTAGTAGGAGTCTGATTAGAGCAACAAAGCCCATCGCCTTGGATGCGGTGGCCAAAAGACCTGCGATAGGTGAAGATGCGCCCGAATAGGCGTCGGGAACTGCAAGGTGGAATGGGGCTGCTCCGACCTTGAATCCAAAAGCGACCATCATCAGGCCGACTCCAATCATAGCCAGTGGGTCGTTAGTTTCCATTGCCGACCAAGAGGCTGCCAAATCTACCATATCTAGACTACCGCTCCACAGGTAGAGCAGTGACATGCCGTAGATTCCAATCGCTGAGACTACCGATCCGACCATGAAGTACTTCATTCCGGCCTCCCCTCCAACGTCAGTCTCCTTGTGGAAGGCGACGAGTACGTATGACGACAGGGAGGCCAACTCTAGACACACAAAGAGCATGAAGAGATTGGTCGCCATCGCCATCAGGCTCATGCCGAGACCTGTTGTAAGTAGGAGAATGTGGAAGTCGACTTGTCTGCGGTTATCAATCAGGGCAGCGACCTTGGTATCTGCAATCTCATCAGAGTCGGAATCCAGAGGGGCAGAAGCCTTCGGTTTGGCAGGCATCCTAGTCGATGTGGCTAGGGCCGCTAAGAGCAGGGCTGAGATGAATAACAGAGTGAATAGTCTGCTGAACTCATCGATATGTAGGGCGTTTCCGACATCAGCCTCCTCTCCTAGGAATAAGAAAGAGGTCAGCAAAGCTAGAATCAGTACTCCGCAGGCAATCATATTGGGGAGTCTTGGGTCGTTGTTGAGTTCCGATCTAGTTCCTCCAATGAAGATTGGTACTCTGGTCCGAGTGAGTGGAATGCGCATGGTAGCGTCACCTAGATTGGGTATCAGAATCATCGCCACTATGCCAATAAGCATCAGAATCTCGGGAAGAAGCAGCATGGTAGTATCGAGATCGATTTCAGTCAATATCGAACTCATGGCTTCCACCCCTGTGAATGCATAGCGTCGATGAGTGTACCTAACGTGAACTCGGTGCTCCACTCAGACATCATATCCCAGAATATGAATGGCATAATTCCGAATAGCACCGTCATCGCCCCTAGAATGAGCATGCCGGCATTCTCGTGCCATGTGATGTCACTGGGTTCCTCGCCATGCATGGTTTCTGGTAGAATCCCCTTCTTGGGGTCGTTGGATTCGAAAATCGTCCTTTGCATCGAGGAGAGATAGTAGACAGCGGTAATGATCAGAGTTAGAGCAGGCAATAGAACGAGCCATCCGTAGGTCATCCAGAATGCAATCATTATTGCCACTTCTGCAACGAACCCTGCTAACAAAGGTAGACCAAGGCTCGCCATCCATCCCAACATCATATGTGCCGCCATCCACGGACTGTGATGCGCGATGCCTCGCATCGAGCCTATCTCGAGAGTGTGGTAATGGTGCTTGAAGGCGCCAGCGACAGCGAACAGTAGAGGGCTGATGATGCCGTGTGCGAACATCATAAACAGGGCGCCAGCGATACCTAGGGGCTGCATCGTTGCTATACCGAGGAAGATTAGTCCCATATGAGAGACAGAGGAGTAAGCGACCATGCGCTTGAGGTTGGTCTGACCCATGCATACCCAAGCCCCATAGACTAGGCTGGCCATACCAAGTACAATCAACAGAGGGATAAATTCGATTGTGGATTCTGGGAAGATGGTTACAGCGACTCTGAGGAACCCATAGGCGCCCATCTTCAGCATCACTCCGGCTAGCAACATCGAGCCTGCTGTAGGTGCCTGCACGTGAGCGTCGGGGAGCCAGGTGTGAACTGGTACGCTGGGCATCTTGGTCGCAAAACCGATTAGCAGCAGCAACCAAACTAGATGTCTGAGTCCTTCACTTGGAATGAGATTGTCTTGGGTTGTCATTGCTACCAGATCGAAGTGGTGTCCTGTCAGACTGCCCAGACCAGAGATTGGGTCGGTGTGGAAATACATCACCAAAATACCGATTAGCATTACTACGCTGGCTGCGAAAGTGTAGATGAAGAACTTCATCGCAGCATATCGCCTATCTTCACCACCCCACATTAGAATCAGAAGGAACATCGGAATCAGGGTCAACTCCCAGAAGACGTAGAAAACAAACAGGTCGAGTACGACGAAGACACCGAGCAGTGCTCCTTCCATCACTAGCAGTAGCGGATGGAACAAGTGTCCTCGCTTCGCATCCCACTCAACAAGCATCGAGATTGGGATAAGTACTGCAGTCAGCCAAATCATAGGGAAGGATAGTGCGTCTGCTCCGACCTTCCAAGTCACTCCAATAGATGGAATCAGATCAATTGCATCGTTCTGTAGGACATATCCTCCCTGCATAATATTGGTCCAATCGATGTTACCAATTTGGCCAAGGAACAGCATAGTGGTGATTACCGCTATTGCCAACGCGATACCCATGCTGAGATTCCTAGAAATCCTAGCTAGACTCTCAGCCTGAGGCGCAGGTAGGATGTGTGGCAGAATAAGCAATAGAAGGCCTGCGAACAACGGCAGGAGCGTGATTACCGATAGGGGGTCATCTATCACGCGCTCACCCCCCAAATCAATGCGAATATCGAGAGCATTCCGACGGCCGCCATCAGGATGTAGTCACGTGTGCTCCCGGTAGTGACACTGCGGATTGAGACTGAACCAGATGCAGAGTTAGATTCGATTTGCTTAATGACGCCGTCAATTACGTTCTTGTCGAACCAAGCCGTGAAGGATGCGAATGGAATTGCAGTATTCGCTACAATCATCTCATACAAGTCATCGAAGTATAATCTTCTCTCTAGGGCCTCTGCCAACTGAGAGTCGGCCATCTCGGAGACATCCTGCGAGCCAAATCTGCTTGATAGGTTGACTAGCCAACCTACTAATGGATTAGCCACAGCACCATCTACAAGTCTGCCCCCGTGTACTCGCGAAGCCATGACTGGACCAAGTATGGCAGCCAATAGAATGGTCGTCCAGCCAATGAGTTTGAGTTCATTATTGTCTGGCAGGAAGGCATGTTTCAGAGTTTCAGCGACTCCGTGCATGGCGAGATGATCCTTCTCTCCGCCTAGATAGTCGACAGTGCCTAGTAGAGCAAGTAGGAAACCGCCTAATGCGGTGATTACTGTGAGTATGATTAGTGGTTCCTTGATCCAGGGGGTGCTCTCGTGGACGTGCTCTGCTACATCGGTCTTGGGTTCGCCGGCGAAGGTCATCAGCCACATGCGCGTCATATAGAATCCTGTCATTCCTGCCGTAGCAAGGACGAGGATTGCTGGACCCAGCATCATTGGCTCCTTGTGCAGGCAGGCCAGCCAAGTTTCAGCGATGATTCCTTCCTTGGACCAAAAACCACCGATTAACGGGATTCCAATGATTGACATCGAGCCGAACATCATCGCTGTAGATGTGATTGGCATCCTCGATGCCAGACCACCCATATTGCGCATGTCCTGTGGGTCGAAGTCGTGATCGTCATGATGCAAGTGATGGTGAGCGTGGTGCACCTCGTGGATGACCGAGCCGCTTGCCATGAACAGCATTCCCTTGGCCATGGCGTGATTGAACAGGTGGAACATCGAAGCCCCTATGACGAAGTATCCGGCATGGTATTCGCCGAGGTTCAGGAACAGGAGTCCGGCACCGAGTCCGGTGAAGATGTACGCGAGCTGACTCATCGTCGAGTATGCGAGGACTTTCTTGATGTCGTTCTGAACAAAGGCAATAGCTGCTGCCATGAAGGCGGTGATACCTCCTATCCAAGCGACGATGAGGGCGAAGTCCTCGAGTCCGGCTACTCCACTAACATGGACGTCTACGAATGGGACCATTCGAAACACCAGATAGAGACCTGCATTTACCATGGTAGCAGCGTGGATTAGAGCAGACACGGGAGTTGGTCCCTCCATCGCATCAGGTAACCAGACGTGAAGTGGGAACTGGGCCGACTTGCCCACGGCTCCAATAAACAACATTAGAAGTGTCCAATTAAGATCGGTTGAATCGACCAAGGCCCCTGCGACTCCAGTTGATGGGTCGTCAAAGATGACGGCGAAATCTAACGAACCGTAGATGTCATACAGCATCAGCAGACCTACCATCAGGAATACGTCACCTACTCTCGTCGTCAGGAAGGCTTTCTTCGCGGCTGCAGCGGCGCTATCCTTCCAGTAGTAGAAGCCAATCAGTAGATATGAGCACAGACCCATAATCTCCCAGAAGATGAATAGCCACAGGAAGTTGTCAGCCAGTACCATTCCGAACATTCCAATAGCGAAGAGGACGAACTCTCCGTAGAAGCGGTGATTGCTATCCTCGTTGATTGGATCTGTGTTCATGTATCCGAGGCTGAACCAGCAAATCAGGAAGCACAGGAAGGTGGCAACGAACAGTAACATCAGACTTACTGGATCGAGCCAGACTCCCACGCCAATGTCAGCGAATCCTGAACTAACATCCCACTGGGTTCCGTCGTAATGAATCACATCAAAGGTAAGCCAAGAGAATGGTTCTACGACAGAGTGCATCTCAAAATGCGCTGAACCTGCGACGTAATCGTAGACTATCCATAATGCTATGCTGAGTGAACTGGCAAGTGCTCCTAAGCCAAAGATTCCCCCTTCCTTGAAGCGAATCTTCCATGTCTCATTGCCATTGTAGATCTGTCCTGCTATGAGTATGGCTGGGAATGTAAGCAAGGGGATGACGACAATCAGGAAAGCTGCTTCGGCCGATTCCCAGCCCTGTAGATACAGGAGCGGAGTAACTAGAACGAACGGAATTATTGGAGCCAGTAGGTTCCATTCATTTCCTGAATCTGCCATGTAATCACCTCAGTTCTTCAGTATGTTAGCCTCATCCAGCGAAATTGTCTCCTGGGTGCTATAGAGTGAAAGCAGTATGGCCAGTCCAATTGCTACCTCTGCGGCTGCTATTGCGATTGCGATTGCGGTAAAGACCCAGCCATCGACATCGCTGTAGTGTGATGCTCCAGCGACGAAGTTGAGGTTAGCAGCATTAAGCATGACCTCGATGCACATCAGAACTACAATCGCATTCTTGCGGGTGAAAGCTCCTAGGAGTCCGATGAAGAACAGGATTACTCCCAGTCCTACAATCCAGCTTGTCTCGATCATTCTTCATCACCCTCAAGATCCCAGATGAGATTGACCAGTCTTTCATCACGAACCAAATAAGATGCGCCAATCATAGCCATTGCCAGAAGTGCACCTAGGACGATTGTAGCAACTGACCAATCTCCGAATATCGAGACTGCGAAATCAACTGTAGTTGGCGGGGTTCCGGGTTCCCCCCACATAGGGTGCGACATGACCTCTGAGAGTAGAATAAGTAGCAATGTGAATACTCCAATCTGCGCGAGTGCCGAAATTCCTCTCATCAGGCATCCTCCTGTATCTGCTTGCGAGTCAACATGACGCCGAACTGCACAACGAGCATCACTGAACCCAGATAGACCAGAATCTGTATGGCTGCCAACATCTCTGCTCCAGCCATCACGAATACTCCGGCCACGGCGAAGAATGTGAGCATCAGAGAGAGTAGTGAATGTGCGACTCTACGAGCATAGACGCAGCCTAGCGCGCCACCTATGGCCATGGCAGACAATATGAAAAATACGAGAGCTTCAAAATCCAATTCCATAACTAGGCCTCCGCAGCCTTAGCAGCCTTCCTCTCGCGCTTCTTCAGTTCTTTCTCAGCGCGCTTGGCCAGCTCCATGTCTACTCTTTCTTGGTGAACTGCTGGAAGGACTCTGGTTCTACTAGCATCGAACCAAAGATCCTGCCTCGTGAAACCTGACATTCCATCATACTCGTTGGTCATGAAGAAGGACTCAAACGGACAGGCCTCGGCACAAAGTCCGCAGAACATGCACCTGCCGATGTCAATCTGTCCGGACACAATATCCTGCTCTGCAGGAGTTAGTGAACTGGAGTGGATAGTCTCTACACCAGTACCGTCAGACCAACGAACAGTGGCCTTGTCTCCAGACAACTCGATTATCTCTCCAAAGTCGTACTGCTGTGGGGCATCTGAGTGAGAGTTCACTAGATCGAATCCCTCTCCAATATCCTCGAAGTCGTCCTTCTTCCTTGCGGCATAGCCGCCTTCTTCGAGTTCGCTTCCGTAGCCGTGCCACTCATCGCCCTCTTCGGCAGTGTCGAGTACATTCACTCTGACTTCCGAAGTCATGTGTAGACAGTCGTTGGGGCAAGCCCTGACGCAGGCCTTGCACGCAGTACAGGTCTCCCAGATAATTCCTATTCGGCCGTTGTAGTTGCCCGGAACAAAGAGCCAGGGCTCAAGATCCTCCAACCTTTCGTAAGGATACATCACGGTGACAGGTCGCTCTAGGAAAGGCATAATTTCGCTCGTCTCTCTGTCAGCGGCGAACTTCTGCCAAAGCGTAGGGTGGTCGACGCCTACTCTTTCTCTTGTGGCCGGGTCAACCATGGATGCGGATTTGCCGTGGTAGTCATTTCTCAGGAAGCCCAATCTACCTAGGAAAGGGACTGTTCTAAGGGCTGTTTTCAGAGTCATCCACATTGGGCGTATGACTAGATTCCTGAAATTGGGGGTCGCGTGTGGATGCCCGGTATTTGCCCTGTAACCCATCAAATCAACTCCTAATCTCTATGACTCCCTGGTGATGCCTTGACCACCGCTTGAGTGCTGTACGGTCTGCGCTGAATCTCAAGCGCGTCCTTGTCCTCATCTATAGCGAGAATTACGAAGATTCCTCCAGACACGGCCGTAATTGCGATTGGAATCAGTAGATTCCATGGTCCGCCATCCCAGAGCAGGATTCTGATTGCTATTGTCATCACTAGATGAACTAGCGAAAGTGGTAGCAGATACCTCCAGCCAAACTCGAGAATCTGGTCAGTCCTAACTCTGTGAAGTGAAGCACGGATCCAAACGAAGACGGCGAAAAGAGCCCATGCCTTCAGCAAGACCCATCCGACTCCAGGAATCAGTGAGAGGCCGAATTCTGTGATACCACCTACCCAAGGCAGATCAGCTAGAGTGTCTTGGAATGGAGCCTCCCAGCCACCTAGGAAGAATAGAGCAAACAATATGCAGGCGGCGTATGAGCGCATGTACTCAGCTGCGAACATAAGTCCCCAGCGAATTCCTCCGTACTCGGTCCACCAGCCCTCGACTAGTTCGGCCTCGGCCTCGGGCATATCAAACGGAATCCTCTCAACTTCAGCAATCATGGTGATGAGGAAGAGCAGAGCTCCCAGAGGCATCATGAAGATATTCCATACATTTCCTTCGTCTGTTCCTATCTGGAAGTCAACAATCTCGATAATGTTGAACGAACCGCTTAGTACGGCGACACCGAGTACGGTAATCAGCAGAGGAATCTCGTAGGCTGTAAGTTGGGCCGCCGAGCGCATTCCTCCAATGAGAGTGTACTTGTTGTTGGAAGCCCAGCCGGCAAAGAATACACCAAGAGGGGCGACACCGAAAATTGCCATCATGAAAATCAGAGACAATTCTGGATTTGCCGCGTAGATGTGTGGTCCGAATGGTACGAATGCGAACACCATCACAGTGGTAGAGAGGATAATTACCGGAGCGACTTCAAAGACCACTTTGTCGGCATCTCTCGGGACGATGTGTTCCTTAGTTGCGAACTTGAAGAAATCAGCGAAGGCCTGGAAGAATCCAGGAAGTAGGAACCAGTAGCCGTGATAACTTCTGTTATTCACTCTTGATACTGTCTCCAATTCGTGTGAGTTGCCCCATGTCTTGTTGAGTGCTCCGATGGTCCAGCCGATTGGCCCTCCAACACCGAATGGAAGTTTGTTCCACCATTCTCCACCAGTAACGCCGCTCTCTCCGACCCAGAGGCTCCTCAGAGTGGTCGTAGCACCCAGTCTGTCCATCAGACGTCCGATGAATTTCCTTTCGATGTATGGGATGACGAGCATCGTGGTCATCATCATTCCAAATACAACCGTGCACATAATCATGGCATGCATGAATGCCTCAAGCGCTGGCTGGATGCTTGCAAATCCATCTTGCAGATTGAAAATTGGACCAACCGTAATTGGGTCTGGCCATGCCCATGTGCTCGGTATAGTGACTTGGAGATCAATATCCTCAGAGGGCATTACATCGTGCACATTGTCCATTGACCAGCTGGTCATGGATTCTGTCCAACCAACAATGTCTAACCAGTCACTGCTCGCCATAGTCTCACCTGTCGGTCTCCCCGATGCAAGGATCGAATGAGCCCATGATTGCTGGGATATCCGCTACCTTGTAACCAATCATGCACTTGGCTGCGAATGGAATGGTGATGAAAATTGGAGAACGGATTGAAACTCTGTATGGCTGCTTGCCTCTGCCTTCTCCGCCCCCTGCGATGTAGAACATCGACTCGCCTCTGCTATCCTCGAAGTGGTGTGCTCCAGAGGTCCCCTCAGGAGCGCGGCTCGGAGCCTTTGCGAGAATCATAGGATCCTCAGGCTCGTAGTGGGTGTCGGCTCCGCCAGGAATCTTGTCAAGAGCTTGTAGGGCCAGTGAAGCACTGACTCTCATTTCCTCTATTCTGACTCTGTAGCGGTCGTAGCAGTCTGCTCCTTTGATTGAGGAGCGTTCGACAGGAGCAGACCAGTCAAGTTCACTGTAAACCGAGTAAGGATGAGCCCAGCGAACGTCGTAGTTGACTCCTCCTGCTCTCAGATTGGGTCCGGTTACGCCGTGGTTGACCATCTCTTCTGGCTTAGCGTAACCGACTCCTTGACTGCGTACGAGGAAGATGGTGCTCTCATCGTAGAGTGCCTCATACTCCTGAATCCTATTGAGGAACAACTTGAGTTTGGCTCGAGCTCGCTGTGCAAAGCCGTAAGGCAGGTCTCTCTTGACACCGCCGATTCTTGGGAAGTTGTAGTGCATCCTAGATCCGCCCAGCTCTTGCAGTAGATCCATCATCATCTCGCGCTCCCTGAGGCACCAGACCATGATTGACAGGTTACCAATATCGGGACCATAGGCACCCAGCCACATCAGGTGGCTGGCGATACGCTGAATCTCAATAGCAATGAGTCGGATATATTCCGCTCTTTCAGGGACTTCCACCTCAAGTAGGTCCTCTGCTGCATAGATGTAGGAGTGCGACCATGTGTTGGCGCTAGCGTAGCACAGTCTGTCACAGTAAGTGGTAATCTGAGTGAAATCGCGGGCCTCGCAAATCTTCTCGACTCCGCGATGAATGTATCCCAAGTCGGGCTCTGTGTCGACGACAGTCTCTCCGTCGACTTTTACCTTGAGTGTCCAAAGGCCGTGAGTCATAGGGTGCTGAGGACCCATAGAAATCCACATCTCTGCCATTTTCTCACCTCACTTGATCTTGCCAACATCGTCTGGCTTTCGCATGAAGCCTTGAGCATCGTCGTACATCTCCTCAAAGCCATGATACCTTAGATTGTGCTGCTTTTGCAGAGGATGGTATCCCCTAGGAGTCTCATGAGGCAACAGTACTCGTCTCATTCCCTCATGGCCATCGAAGTCTATACCCACTAGATCCCAAGTCTCCTTCTCGTTCCAATCAGCCCCTATCCAAATATCCTGAACAGAGTCAACCGAAGGGGTCATCGAATCTGCTATATCGACATGAATCTCAATCTCGACAGGAGTTCCAAACCCCCTGACTGTAGATGGGTTGACAATGATTGGTTGGACCACACCATCCTCAGAAGGGGGGTCCCTAACTCCTGTCCTGATTAGGTGGTAGACGACTTCCCACTTGCGGTCTTCGTCTCTCTCGGGCCAGTGAATGCCAGTAATCATCGAGCAGTGATCTACTGCATGTTCGGAGTACAACTTCTCTGCCAGACTCCTCCAACTCTCAGGAGAGGAGTTAGCAACGACCGTGTTCCTAGGATGGGTTCCGTTTGTGCGTTCTACAATCTCTGCCTCTACTCCATCCAATTCCGAGATTGAGTTGACTATGACCTCAGCTGCTTCCTTCTGGACCGATGCTGAGACTATCTTGCCCATTGTATCGCCTCACTCGTCTCCGATAATAATCGGGGCATCAGAATCAGGTCTGACATCGTCTACATCGACACCGATTCGGATAATCTTCTGTCGTAGTTTGTCAAAGCCATCAATCAGAGCCTCGGGCCTCGGTGGGCATCCTGGAATGTATACATCAACTGGAATCACGGTGTCAACTCCCTCAAGCACATTGTACGATTGGAAATACGGCCCTCCTGAAATTGCACACTCTCCCATAGCGATGCACCACTTGGGCTCAGGCATCTGTTCCCACAGTCTGACTATAGGGTCGGCGAACTTCTTGCTAACTGGCCCGTTCACAAGAAGAACGTCACACTGCCTCGGGCTTGATCTGAAGAATACACCGAATCTTTCAGCATCGAATCTGCTCGCACCCGCTGCTGCCATCTCTAGAGCACAGCACTTGATTCCCAAGTGCAATGGAAACAGAGATTTTCTCTGTCCCCAATTGAAGACCCGGCCAGCTAGAACGCCGATTACATCCTTCATACGACTTGCCTTGAGGGCCTCATCTGTCACATCGCCGACCACATCAACCAGCATTCTGCTGTTGAATACCGAGTAATTCTGCCCATCTTCTGTCATAATCTACCTCAGATGTATATTCTCCCTCGCTTGCGAAAGACATGCCACACTCCCAAACCCATCAGTACTGTGAACACGGTGAGAGTAGCAAGAGCGCCAAGCATTTGACTGTCGGCCATTCCATCTTGAATTGCAATTACTCCACCAAATGCGAGGAACATGAATGCAATGTCGAAGACGAGGAAAATGATGGCGTACCAGTAGTACTGGAAGTGGAAGTTGATGTGAGCCTCGCCCAGAGGCTCAGCACCGCATTCGTAAGTAGAATCTCTGCGGATATACAGGCTCTGGTCGGTCTCGTACCCTGGCAGCAACCACGATCTCAACTTGGTTGGGTCGTTGGGAGATTTCCTCGGCCTGAGTAGTTCGGCCGCGATGAAACTCCCTACTGGAAATCCGATTCCCACTAAGGTCATTGCAGCGACTGCGATATAGGCCTCGGGAACTGAAGTCATAGGTTACACCCGGCGGTCCCTATGGGACCGACGGGTCATTGCAACTGAATTGGGGCAATAAGCCTATCCGGACAGGACTCCGGGAGGATTGTTTAGTCCTCAAACTGATTTTCCAGCACTTCGGCAATTCTACGGTTCTCTGCGCGAGAACGGAACAACAACACGACAACTAAGATAGAGCCTAGGATGATGGAGCCGTAAACCAGCATCTGAGTGGCTTCCTCGGACAGTCCTATGAAGGTCGATGGCATGACTGAAGTCACCTCCAAATCAATCGGCTCGCCTGCTACCGGGAGTCCTTCAGGTTGGACGGTGACAGTAAACCTGTATGTGTCGTCGGCGAGAAGATCGCTGGGGGGAGTTACGCTGACCCGAACCTCTCTAGTCTCACCGGGTGCAAGTTCAAATTCATCGAAGTCAACATTCACTGTCCAACCCCTGAGTGACTCACTGGAAAGTACCTCTACATCTTCTAGAACATTACCATGATTTGTGATAAAGAGTGAGAAATAGGCCTTGTCAGGATACTCTGCTGTCTTTGTATCTTCTCCCTCAAGAGTGAATCTAAGGTCGTGAATGGTTCTGATTTCAACCACTATGTCAACGGTTGTTTTTACAGCAGTATTCTTCTGTGAAGAGGCGGCAACTTCTATGACGCCGGAGACTCCATTCGCGACGCCTTCGGACACTTCCAATTGGACCTCGAGAAGAACTCTCTCCCCATTGCCGATGGAGAATGTGCCATCGATCTCAACACCTTCAACGGTCAGCGTCCTGACAACAGAAGATTCCATTCCTGTGACAGTAATGACAGCTGTATCGCCTCCTGGATAATCTCCAGTATTCTCTACCCAGAACGAGGTCGTCAAAGTTCCACCAGGAGGTAGAGTGGCTTGAATCTGGTCGGCAATGTCACCCGGATTCTGTGGCGAGATAGCCATGGCGTAATTGTAGTTAGAAACCACTACCGTTACCGTGTGCTCGTCGGCTACCGTCGTCCCGTAGATGGCTATGCGAGCAAGGACGCTAGCTGAGTCAGCATCCTCCTCTCCCTCGACTAGAACATCGAGATAGATTGTCTGCTTTTGTCCCGGATCAAGGACAATCTGTGTTATTGCATTACCCTCAGAATCTGAGAATGAGGATTGCCACATCGGTGAACTGCAACCTGTCTGATCACCTGGGTCGCAGGCTTGTAGTTTGAATGTGTCCTGGATATTTCCAGAGTTGGTCACGTCGATTGGAAACTGTACTGTCTGGTCAGAGCGACCAGTCTGCTGAGTTGACAGGATAGAAGTGGTAACACTGTGTTTGGCGGCGACTGAGACTGTGAGATCTTTGGAGTCGTATGGCTCACTACCTCCTCCTCTACCGACATTGAAGGTAATCACAGTGTCCTCCACTGCGCTAGCATCCTCTGGGACGAAAACTTCAGCAGTTACGGTCTCCTTGTTGTTACCGGAATTGGCACTACCGACAGTCACTGAAGTTTGTGAGAATGAAACCTGCCAACCAGGAGGGAGCCCTTCGGCCCCCAGAGACATGGTTTCCATACCGTTTCCTAGGTTGGTAATCTGAACTGACAGAGTATCCGATGACCCCGGTTCGACATTGTTGAGTTTGTTTTTACTGAGGGAAAGAGAAGCGTCATGGCTTTGTCCTACAGTTACAGTTAGTACCTGCTCGCATCCTATCGAGGTCCCAGCTCGTCCTTGAACTCTGATTCCAACCTGAGTACCAGATTCTACCGAATCGTCAGGGGTCACGCTGAAGGTGAACGTGTGACTGTCTTGTGAGCCTCCGGGTTCAGAAAGGAGCTTACTCAAGGGGTTATCGAAGTCTACCCACCCTGAGATGTCATAATCTGAGTTCTGGGCCTGAGCATTAGCAGTCACAGTCCACTCTGTATTGCCAATGTTTTCTACCTCGAATGAATTAGTTGCAGAATCGCCCGGATCGAGGTTGTGCGAGGTGAACTGCAGGTCTGGATCGCACTCCTTGCGCTCTGGGACCTTGAGAGTCAATGTAAGATTGTCCTCAGCCTGGTCTGCTGCATTTGGATCGTTAGTCACGGTCGCCTTCAGGATGAAGCAGTGATCGCCTGCCTCGGTAGAACTTCCATCAGGAATGTCTACTGTGACTTCGACGGTCTCGGTGTCCTCTGGCTCTAATTGCAGAACTTGTGGATCGACGGTTGCATCCAATGAATCAGACTCACAATCGCTGTCAGAAGTCATTTCCAACTGTACATTTGCCTGCTGCTCTCCGTTATTCTCCACATCAACATCCCATGAAACGCTGTCAGATCCTGTTGTATCTCCATCGTAGGTCTTGAGTTGCTCATCAGTGGACAAACTAACTGAATACAGGCCACCCCCATCTCCGGCTGTGGTGGTCACAGTAACATCGTCATTTGCTGGTGCACCAATTCCAGACCCTGCAGCTTGGGCATTAACTGTAGTCTCACAATCGCCGTCGGCCTGATCATTCACCGAGACAGTGAGAAGAACTGTCTCAGAACTGCCTTCCGAGACGGACACTTGTACTGTCTCTAGAGTTGATGTGAAGCCATTGCAGTCGTTTCCTTGCTGAGTACTCAAGGAGACAGAGATGTCCTCATCCCCATCATTGGTTACAATGATGTCATATTCGGCCTCATCATCAGTGGTAGCCTCTTGGGCTGAAGGGTTCGCTGAGAGGGCTACAGATATCTCAGCAGATGCTAGGGGTGATGCTATTGATACCAGCAAAATCGCCACAAGAACAGAGGTCGACCTAGTATGTCGCATTGGAACTCCGAGAATATCGCCCCTCTAAGGACTTCGGGCCACGCGACCCTAGGGGTCGCGATTCTATCAGGCTTCGATTAACTCGTCAGAAGAGGTATCACAATGTAGGCAGTTACCCATTGAAACCACATCGCATCCGGCCACTTGTCCTTGTTTGTGATATCTCGCGCCGCACTCTGAACAGGCCCAAGAATCTCCAATTGTGGTATCTCCACTACATATCCAGCAAGGGATGCCACTAGTCTCCTCTTCTTCCTTCTCAGAAAGCCCAAGGGAATCGGCAATTCTGTTCAACGAATCGGGGCTAACTAGGCTCGAAGGATTGTCTCTGCGAGAGTATAGGAAAACCCCTCCTGCGATTAGTCCGATTACAACCAAGGAGATTAACAGCATCTCTAGGAAAGAAGATTCCTCTTCCACAGCTGCAGGTAGAACATCTATTTCGAGAGATTTTGAGGATCCTTCGATGATTCCTTGAACGTCTGAGATGCTCACGGTTATTGTTCCATCACTGCCAGAGTCTGGAGTAAATCCTACCTGCATTGTTCTGACTTCTCCTGGCATCAGATTCAGAACAATTCCATCCAGTATCAACGGATTCCATCCTTCAGGACCAGATACCTGTAGGATGTCAGAAATCTGAGAGTTTCCTGTATTCTCAATCTCGATCTGTAGAGTTGCGGGGTATCCCTCATGTGCTGTAGCTTGACTAACCAATATCCATTCAACTCTGTCAACTTGCTCTATCAGTAGGGAGATTGGATCTCTGATTACTATCCCCTCTCCCTCCATAATGAGTGTGATAACAGGCTCTGATCCGGCCTCGGCAGAAAGAGGAATAACTACTGTGCACCAAATCGTAGAACTTGCCCCTGGTGTTAAGGTCGAAGGCGCTGTGCATGTGGATGACCAATCCTCATTTGGTACCTCCATAAACGTCGTAGGCCTCCAAGTAGTTGAGCCCGAATTAGATACGGTCCAAGCGAGATCGAAACCGAGTCCGCCTACTGGGTGATTTGGCACGCCTAGTGGGTGGTCTGCAGAGGTTCCGTCGGGGAGGGCAATCTGATAGAATTCAAGAACCGGAATGGCGCCAGAAAGAACATTTAGTGTCCTATTCCAATCAAAAGAGAATCCGTCTTCGGTAGCGAATCTTATTTCCAAATCGCCGCTAACTGCCGCTCCATTACCTTCGAGCATTAGGGGAACGGTTGTGGTTAGACCCGCGGGAATAATTAACGAATCCAGTCCATCAGTAATTGACCATCCTCCAGGAATACTCCTAACATATGGTTGAAGTTCGAGCAGACGATTACCATCGTTGGTAATCTCAAGATCGATTTGCAGGACTTCATCAGGAGCTAGATCTTGATCAGATTCACCGGGTGGAGGGGATGTGCTAACTTCATCGATATCCATGACAATTAGAGAGATATCCTCACTCCAAGAGTCCGAACTTACCCTAGAGTGAATAATGATTGCAGCATCGAATACATTGCCAGCCGGAATCATCGCTCCCGGCGGATTGATAGTAATGTCAATCGGCTTACCTGAGTCCTTAGCCAGAGTTCCTGTGGAGCCATGGGATGAGCCTGCAAATGTACCGAGAGTATCCAAGCCCAGATGCCAACCCGATGGAGATACCAGTTCAACATCATATCCTTGGGCGCCATTGCCTTCATTGAATACTAGAATCTCTAACTCTGTGGGTTCTAGAGGGCTGACGAGAATTTGATCTCCCGGCATTACGATATCAATTCCAGCTAAAACTGGAACATCGAAGAATAATGTCAACTCGGAACTCACATTATTCTCTATGTCGGTTCCAGTAACCAACATCCTGTAGAGGCCTGGCGGGGGAGGTGCTGGATAGACCATGGTTAGGCCAACTTCTGCGGTTTCTGCAGCATCTAAGTTGAAGGTGTTTGAAGTAAATGAAGTGAACCAGTCAAACTCAACACCATCTTGAACTCTTATTGGATCTGTAACTTCGATAGTTGCATTGGTCTCCAATAATGCGGTATTCATCAGAGACAATTGCCAAGTGGTTGAACTGTCAGAAGCGTCTGTCAGTGTTTTAGTCTCTTGAGGAGATGAAACGCGCACCCCTGGTGCACTAACGACCACTGTTTCTGTCAGATAGTTGTTTGATTCAGAGGACTCGTCAATTAACCCACTAGGATCTATGTGAAATGTGAATTCGACTTCTCCTTCCTGTGAGGGAGTCCAGTTCCACTCCAACCGAGTAGACTCACCTGGTGACATACTAATTTGGTGCATTCCAAGTAGGTCTAAGTCTGCTCTAGCAATAACCGATAGGTCTGCGACCGAGCCTGCCCCCTGATTCTTTACAACCACAGAGATGTCAACATCCTCGCCCACCTGAGGTATCTGGGTGGAGATTTCGAAGGAATTTTGCACGAATGTTGGATCAGGAGATAGATCGTTGACATTGACTCCACGTACTGCCAATGAGTATGGCTGCCAGCTTCTACCCCCTCCATGCTGGGCATCTCTTACCCTTACTGTCCATGCGCCAGTCGCTGCGTTGTCGACGAGGACGACCTCGACATTGTTTGTGGAATCCTTAGTTCCGCCGGTAACCGAGCGTCCATTTACGAATGCGTTGCCCTTGTATGAGAGTTGGCCGTTTGGAGAGATTACTTCTAGGTCAAGGTCGTTTCTCAACTGTGTTGAAGATGATGTGGAGCCCGGATAGTCCGACCAGGTCAAGACGACCTTCAGCGGTTCTCCCGCTCTAGTCACATCGAATGTATACTCGCTGACTTGGCCACTTGATAGTCTATTTCTGTCATCGACGAAGATCCCTACATCGCTATCAGGAATCAAGGAGTTAACGAGATTCAATCTCCCCCAGCCCTCGTCTTCATTTGGAATGTCACGAGTATCCATATCCTGGGCTCCAAGAATGAGCAGTCCCTTGATTAGGGAGCCTTGTGGAGCGGGCCTATTTGCAACCTCCATGAGATATTCTCGAACTAGTACTGAGGCACCTGCTGCAGCAGGAGTGGCCATCGAAGTTCCGCTGTACTCTAGATACCAGTTGTTGTTCCATGAGCCTTGAGCACTGCTAGCCTCCTGAGACTTGCAAGATCTAACATAATCCCCTGGAGCAACTAAGTCTGGCTTTATTCTACCGTCATCGGTTGGTCCTCGGCTGCTCCAGTAGTACATCTCGTCTGGAGCTCCGCTGTAGCGATTCTTGTGGCCGCCAACTGTAATCACATTCTTCGCTGTACCAGGAGGAGAAACCCCCGAGTCTCGATCATTGCCGGCTGCGAATAAAACTGTCATTCCATCGTATGTCCAATACTGATCCCAAGTAGATGTTCTATCATCAGCGTCCTCTGACTGAGTTGAGTATCCTCCGCCACCTGAGCCTGAGCCCCAACTATTGGTGTGCAGCCGGGCTCCTCCGTTGTAGGCCGAGTTTAGCATCGAGTTGATTCCATAACTGTACAATTGGCCTGTGTCGTCATCTTCCATCGCTTGAAAGTACAAGTCCGCCTCAGGGGCCACTCCTTGGTAGGTTCCTCCACTCCGTGAGCCGTCTCCGAGCACTGTGCATGCAACGTGGGTGCCGTGTCCATCACTGGGGTCGGCGGTCGAAGAGTCACCGGGAGTGACTGAAGTCAGAGTAGCGACTCTACCTGTGAAATCACCGTGGTCGTCATCCAAACCAGAATCACCTACGGCAATCTTCTGGCCGCTGCCGTTGAGGCCTGTGATGAAAGTATTCTCGACCGTATTGATTCCCATGTTGATTCTAGCTTGATCATTGTGCAAAACCAATACAGGTATTGGCGCGATGTAGGCGACTGATGGGTGTCTGAGTATGTCATCGATATTATCAGTTTGAATCAATCCCCAAAGTCTACCTTGCTCGGGCGACCAAGGATCGGACAACCATCTCGATGCATCGGACAGAGTGTCCTTGAATCCGAGGCCGGGCTCATTCTGCCTGACTAAATTGGAGTTCTTCCACCCGATTACCTCTACCATAGTCTCAGCTTGATTCGAATTCATCCTGAGGTCCGGGTGAGTAAGAAGTCCGATTGGAACATCATGAACCGCTACAACCTCGGGAAGAGAGGCTAATGTTGGTATGGTTTCAGGTTGGCTCTGAATTAAGAAACCTGAAGGAGGAATCGTAGAACGAATTTCTACATCGAAGGCTTCTAGGATAGCAACTCGAGCATCCCAAAGTCCAACCTCTCCATCTACAATTACAATTGCTAAATCACTCCTTGAAGAGGCCAAATCTAGGCTCATCTCCGTATCTGGCAGCAAACCCCACTCAGTGTAGGTGCCGATGCTTGAGTCGGCACGATTTGCCCTAACATCCTCAAAGCCATCGGTAATGACAGGGGCTCCTAAATCCTGAATACTATTGGGATCAGGCGATATCTCAACCCTTTCTGAACTATCAAGAAGCAAAGTCTCTTCTCCGTTAGGATTTTCGTGAGATAGAGGAGAGTAAGACAGGAGGAGCACGCCAAGAACTAGGAGTACTGAACGCTTCTGCATAGGCTTGGCCTGAGCAGTTCCGATTTGAGTATATGGGTTCTACGAACCCATGAAAAGTCATCTCTCTAGAAGATATGGAATGAGGATCTGTCGAAGAACAACTGCATAGTCCACTCGCCGACCTCATGCGTCCATCTCTCACTTCTATCCCCATCATATGAGTCATAGTAGAGGAGAATTTCAATTGTGTAATTCTCCCAGACAGAGGCGCCTTCAATCATTAGTTCTAACTCATCTCCAGAAATTTGTTTGTGGGCAGGGAGCACATCCCTGTAGAAATCCTGTCTAGCCACTTCCAATCCTCCTGAGTCGATGAATCGAATTGTGAGATCAATATTCTCAATTGCTCTGCTTCCATCATTTCCTAACTCAATGAGGACTACGTGACCGGGACCCCCTTGGCGATAAACAACATCCACAGCTACCCTGTCATATGGGACTACCCAAGCGACCACGAATAGGCTCGCAGCCATCATCAATAGAACTGCTATCGATGCGAACACAACTCTGGTCGGGGAGATGTGTCTCCTCGCACTATCCTCAATTCTGTCCAGAACCTTGTGGGCCAATTCGGTGTCAGCGTCGACCTCTTCTTCCTTCTGCCCCCTCATCCTTTCCAACAAACCCATTCAGTCACCTCCAAGAGTAGTTGCAAGAATTGTCAGTACAGCAGATGAAAATGGCTCGACTACCATGAGATGTTTATTCGAATCTCCCATTCCTGGGACCATATTCAGCATCGACAAATCTGATGCCATTCCATTTACTCCTAGAGTAGTGCCGGTAGGCAGACCTCCTGAGAACTGGGCGTCCAGTATGACTCCTCGGAGGTCGAATTCAGTATCTTCGACAGACGCTGAGGCGCGAGCGGAGGCGATTATTCTGCCACCCTGAACATCGTCTATCTCAATCACGCTATAGAACGGGCCTAGTAACTCGCGAACATTTATCGTCGCTCGCTGGAGATTTTCTCCAAGCGCTTCCAGCTCCTCTAGTACAACTGGAGGAGTAGCAGGGATGTTGCTCATTCTAATGTATAATCTCTCAACCCCTTGTCCACCAGACCGGATAGATAGGCCATAGGATTCTGTCATTTTGATTGACATAAAATCAGTCATTCCCTCTGCTAGAAGAATAACGTCGCCCTTCTTGTTTATTGCTTTCCCGAAAGCCTCGATATACAGGGAGGCACCCTCCATAGAGGCCTTGAACTCCAGTGTCGGAGAGCCTTGGAAGGCTAGCGTCTTGGTGATATCAAAATCTAACGAAGGAGCCGTTGTCAGATTAATCCAGCCTGGGATATTTGTCAGGAATACAGTAGCAGGCCACCAAGCAGAGTCAAGCCATTGCATCTGTTGCAGCATCATGGAGCCTACTGCTGTTCCCTCGCGCCGATATTCTTCGGGAACAACCATATCAATCGAAATCGCTGTCCCTATACTCGCTTGCAAATCGACTGATTCTGGAATATCCTCAATCATCACCTCGGTTCTGCTACCAGCAGTTCTGTCAATTAAGAGAACATGTACCCAATCCAGTCTCTCCGATAGAACATAGTGAGTTGATGTTGTGACCTCAGTAATCTGCCCCACCGATCTGATTTGGAATTGAGCATCCAGCCCTAAATTAGTAGACGAATCTACGGTCAGTCCCTGTAAAGTTAGAAGTAAATCTTGGCCGTTAATACCTAGGAAATGAACCATTAGTTCGCTGTGTCCGGGTACCCATCCTACCATACCAATAGAGATAGACCAATCCTCTCCATCTGTCTTCATCTCCCTAGTCACCGAGAAATCAATCTGAGGAGGCAGCCCTGGCATCCAAGTCCTGAGATAGAATCCGTCAGAGATTCCCGTAGGTGCGGCCCTAAGAGCGATTCCGTGAACCCAAGTTGGAGCTGGAACAGTTCCCGTACCATGCCAAGCCTCGACTGCGAGATCGAATGAAGAGTCTGCATCGAGTAGGATTCCAAAGGAGAAGTCTTGATCGGATTCGGAACCGGTAGAGATGTCTGAAGTTATTCCGGCAAGTACACTGTTGACGGAGCGTCCGAGATCTGCAATCCCGCTGATGAAGAAAGCTACACCAGAAATTCCATTCGAAGCATTGAATTCAGGCACGTCAAGAGTTGGCCCAGAGTCGCTTCCTGTAGGAATCTGCACCCCGATTGTAGAAGGAAGAGGGTCAATGGATGCCACCACAGAGAGTTGTTTACCGTCCTGAGTAGGTGCGTGATTTACGTTAATGCCTAGGCTCTGGGTTCCGATTACGGACATCTGGGCTGTACCTCTTCCTGCAGGACCTGATGCTCCCTCTTGCTCCGGAGCAGTCCAGCCGATGTTGCTCAGTCCCGTTATTCTCGCGGAAATAGAAGATGTCTCGCTGCTCTGATCATGATGGAACAGGAAGTGATCTCCACTCATCGTGACAGGTTCTGATGAGTTGGTAATCTGCGCCTCTATTGAAGAAATAGGAGTCTCTGAGGACCATTCGGTCACAGTACCAAAGGTAGTAGTGAATGAATTAGGCACTCCAATAATTCTCGCAGCCTGTCTTTGATTTCCATCTAAGCCTGCGTAGCCGATTGATTCAATTCCAGTAGAGGCTTGGTATTGTATTCCATCTGGAGTGACATAGACGGATAAATTGTCAGGAATGTCGCTGAGAGTAAGTGCCTGAAATGAGAGGTTTTCCAAACTCCCTTTGGGGTGCTCGATATAAGTGAATGAGAAACTCTCATCCGATGCTGTTCGCAGTATTGCAGTCTGTTCGTCTATCTGGTTATCATCAATCAATGAGAAGGCTGCTATGCCGCTGAATCGAAGACTTGCTGCGACTGGGGCCAGAGGTTCCATCTGCCCGTGAATTCCCTGTACCATACCCAATCCTCTATCTTTTGCTAGTAGCAGATGGTCGCCAGCACCAATCGGATGATCGCTAGAGCCAATCTGCACTGAAAGGCTGGTCAGAGGCATATCCGAGCGAGTGACCAGCCAGTTGTCAGTTAGCAGTAAGTGAATCGTTCGGCCATCGAGACCACTTGCTCCATCTACCCCTCCACTAATGACATCTACAACTGCGGAAGGGACATCATTCAGTATTGTGCCTATGTCAAGGAACAAGTCAACAATATTGATGAGGACATTGTCCATCACTTTGGAAACGAAGTCGAGATTGTCCTCAGTGTCGAATTGGCTATCACTACTGCTACCTCCAAGTTCGAACGAGCCGTAGAGCACTAGCGCAGTAGGTAGGTCTCTTGCATTGATGTGTATCTTCCTGTGATCTTCTTCTACCCCGTGTCTGGTGAACCATGAATCATAATCAAGTTCCTCGACGGATTGTACTGAACGCAGTAAAATGAGAGTCTTAGGAGGATTTGCTGGGTTGACCGGCAATGTTGGGTCGTCCACATTCTGGCTATTGTCTCTGGAGAAATTCTTGATTCCGATAATGAATCCCAATCGATCTGGTAAGTGCCCTGGCAATTGTGATTGTGAGCCGTCGGAACCTAACATACGGAATATCCTCTCTATCTCCCCCTCGGATAGCGATCCTGCTGGCATCCCTCTGAGCCAACCGAGAGAATCTGTGACGTTTCCTATGCCTCCATCACTGGACTCTTCTGGAGGAAGTTCAGACCTGTTCTCATGGAAGTGAATATGAAGGTCTGTTCTCTCATCGGCCCAGTATTCTATGGTAGTAAGGCCTCTCTCTCCATCGACGAGAGTGTTCTCTGGAAGGACGCTATCAGTCCTGATGATTACTTCAATCTCTTCGGGAACTACAACTGCCTGTTTGTTAGGGTGGAATGAAAGTTCGATGTATGCTAACTCCCACAGATCTCTGACATTATTGTCTCCAGGAGGGGAGAAATGCAAGTAGCCGAACCCGGCAGAATATCCGCAGTTGAGATCCTTGTATGATGCGAATAGTAACTCGTCGGGAGAGTATCGATCTGGACAATCTCCACCTCCCGGGAAAGTTATCTCAATTGCATAGGGAGCAGAGATAGAAGCGAATGTAATTCCGCTTTGGTCTACGCCTGGATTGATGATTCCAAACGTCAGAGCCTGAATTAGAGAAGTTACCAAATCAATGCTGGCCCCAGAGATATCGAAGTAGAGCCTCTCAATCCCAACTCTCAAAGTGAATTCATCAGGTGGCGTGGTGAATCTGGAATCAACCACCCAGACATAGGTCTCGCCTTCACCTAAAGCAAGAATTGAGTCTGGGCCAGAATAAGCGAAGGCCTTGATCAAAGATACGGTCAGGGTGTCCATCTGTTCCCAATCAGGGTCATTAGTGCTGGAGTCGAGTACTCTGACTTGGAATGAAATCCCGGGTTCAAGCCACAAGGTTCCCCCTTCTACGCCCCATCCGCCAAGGAATTCCCAAGCTATCTTGAGTCCTACCTCAATATCATCATCTCCATCGTTATCGACATCTACCTCATGCAGTAGCGGCTCAGAGTTGATGTCCAGTAGTGAGATTAGTGACGCTGAGAAACTGACTACTTCGAATTTCTCAACCGTATTGCCATCAATGTCGGTGAATTCAGTGCGGATTACATAATCTGTGATATTAATCAGAGTCTGCCAGATGTTCTCGACTTGCCCTGGAGCTCCTTCACTACCAGCTAGAAGTTGGTAGGTAGATGGATGAACTGGCGTAGGAGGTGTGGTCTGAACCATACTGACTCCATCAGTCAACTGATCTATTCCCGATAGTGGGTCAGAAGGAGAAACAGAGGTGACCGAATTACTCACCCCTTCGATGATGGGCCCAGCCAATTGACCAACAGAATTGCTTTCAAGCATGTTTTCTCTTTCCTCAAGCACATTTGAGAGTTCATCTAGAATGCCGAAATCAGATGATTCAAATCTCGCCTCACCGTTCACCGCTGATATTGGAGATAGTGCAGGCAAGAGCAACAAGGCAACGATTAGGACGGCGTGAGAGTGGCCGGTGCTGGGGGCCCTGCTAACCAGCCTGACAGCGCCGCTACTCATGTTCGCACCTCCTAGAGGTGCGCTAAAGGGTATTGCCCTGCATGAATCGGTAATTGAGCGATACTACGTACTGGCATTCAGTCGAGTGAGACGGATTCTACTGAGCCACAATGAGGGCACGCTGTCCTAGCGGCGTCCACTCCCGGGGGCATGGTCACCTCAAACATCTCGTCGCACGAAGAGCAGTTCTGTCGTACCGTCCTATCGGATATCTCTGGCTCTTCTTCAGAGGCATCTGTTTCGTCCTCTTCATCCACGGGTTCCCAGTTCGATGATTCCTCAGGCGGTGTGTCTTCATGAGAAAACTCAACTTCTTCCCTCTCGACTGAATCATCATCCTCAAAGGCAGATAATAGATCGTTGCTGGCAGTTGGGGAATTAGGGTCTGCCGTAGTTTGAGATGATGCTTGTAGTAACTCAGCAATGTCAGGGTCTATCTCTGTAGCTTCCGGCTCACCCATAGCCGAAGAGATTCCCTGAGTCGAGCCTGACATACCGCTGGAGAAGTCCCCAAAGACTTGATTCTGAGGTTGTGGTTCGGGTTGTTCTACTCCTCCTCCCCACATGGCCTTCTGTTCCTCAATAGAAGGAGGTGCAGCAACATTTTCCTCTTCCTCAGATTCCTGCTCTGCGAGCATAGCTGAGAGTCTTCGATTGGACATTACTCTCCAACCAATCAGTGCGACTATGATTAGAGTAGCCATCCCTCCTCCAGCAATTATCAGGATACTTGTTAGGTCTGAATCGTCAGTTTCAGCGCCGCTCAGTACATTGACAAGAATTTCGAACTCTGAAACTAGGCCGGCTTCGTTCTCAATTCGGCAGACAACAGTTGTGGGTCCCGAAACATCGTAGCTCCAAAGAACAGAGGGGCCGAACTTGTCGGCGTCGTTTCGGGAGTCTCCATCCGAATCAGTGTCAACCGAGTCATCGAGATCCCAAGTGAACATCAAGTCTTGAGACTCTGTGTCGGAGGCATTGGCCTCGAATCTAAATGTCTGACCTATCTGCAAGGTTATCTCAGTCGGGTTTTCGCCAATTGCAGGCGGAGTAGAGTCGTACAGGCTGACCGTTGCAGTGTCCTCGGACACTCTGCCTGAGTTGTCTGTCGCGCGCATTGTGACAATATGGGGTCCGGCAGAGTATGTCGCGTTGAAGGAGTAGGTGAACACCGTAGCTCCATCGTCATCGCCGGAGTTGGTACGCATTAGGATTCCATCAATCAGCCATTCGATGGAGTCAACTCCCCAGTTGTCAGAAACTTGGCCACTGAGAATTACATCCTCACCATAGGTTCTGTCTAGAATTGCCGATACTCCGATACTGACCTCGGGGTCAGAGATGTCTGCGACCTCGATGTTTTGGTATACACTCATACTACGGGAGTCGGATGCCACTACTGTTAGTCGGATTGTAATGTTGGTTGGATTGGGCCAACTTACATTGACAAATGGCCCGGTAGTATCGTCTACTCCGTCTCCATCAATATCCCACCGGAATCCAGAGTCGGGAATCTGATTGGAGTTATTTGGGGTCTGTCTGGCATCTAAAGACACAGTAGAACCTACATCGACCACGTCTAGTGAAACATCGGATTCGATGACTGGCTCTAGAATCGGAGTGAGAGAAAGAGTTACTGTAACAGCGATTGATTCTGTTCCAGCCCCTCCTCCGGCCGGTCCGGCCCGATTGTCAACTACAAGGTAAAGATCCTCGCCTTCGTAGGTCTCAGTAGCTAGCCAGACCATGTCTCTGTCCTGGGTAATCAGGAGCATATCAGTGCCTTGGACTCTGGAAGCAGCGGTTCCTCCTTGCTCGTAGGTCTGGACTTGTGATGCGGTCATCAGGAAGACATCGGGCGCTCCTTCCATAGTGTTGGCCACCATCCTGACTTGAGTTCCAGCATCAACTACGAAGGGTCCGTGCAGAGTCGAGTGTTCACCTGGGCTCAGTCTGACTATTGTGTCAACTAAGGTGAATGGTCCGGGTATGACTGGTGATGAGTCGAGTGTAACGGAGGCTATCGATCCTCCTTGGGCGCCACCGCCCATGTCTTGAGGGTGGGCCAAGTTGTCGATTACCAGATACCAGCGGGTTGGGTCTCTGTCATCGGGTACAGTCCAGTGCCAAGATCCAGTTCCATTGAAGTTCTCGAATACCGAGTTTCTCTCCCAGATTGCGTCGCTCCTGTAAGACTGCTCATTCTGGTAAACTGATATTGAGTTGACCGAGAATAGTAGGATATCGATGTTCAAGTCAGTTGTTAGGTCGAAGGAGTGAATCTCACCTGGCTGCAACTCTCCTAAATCTACTCTCACACAGGATTGGTCATCGACGTTCCAGTTGGCTGGCATCATCGATAAGTCTGCATTGATACAAGAAATCACTCCCTTGGGAGTGGCTTGTGCGAGAGGCGCGCTACTGGCTAGTAGTAAGGCGATTAGTAAGGCGGTGGTGGCTCGGCGCACACAGAACGGTTTGCCTTCTGCTTTTGAATCGTATCGCAATCGCGTTCATCTAATGCTCAGACTCAAGTGAGTCGGTGGAGTAGTCGTTTGAACTATGAGGCGTTCCTCGGAACAGGGGTTGGAGGGAACCATCTGAGAATCATCACATCTCCAATCGAACGGATCCAATTCCATGGAATTGCAACGTGGATCCTTCCCTCGACCAAGTCGGCGGGTGGGTCAGAGACGAATACGTGGGTGCAGCGCCAGCCGTCGGTCTCAATTACTGTGTCATGAACAGTCCCCAGTAGTCTACCGTCCGGTAAGATGACCGGTAGGCCACGAATATCGGAAACCTGGCAATCCGCCATGGCCCGCGCCGATATTGAACAGGCATCAACCTGACGGAAGAGAAGTGCTTACTTGCCGCGGTTTTTGTTGGCCTTAAGGCTGGGCCGGAGCTTCTCTGCTCCCTTGCCCTTGTTCATCAGACCGCGGCCACGCTTTCCAGCACTGGTCTTGCCGCGGAATGCTCTGCCACTGTGACTGTTGCCACTTGAGACCCATCCGAAATTCTTGTCTGACTTGATGACAGGGTGAGCCGGGTCCAGCAGAATAACTTCGTAGAACTTATTCTTGCCATCTTCACCTACCCAGTACGAGTTCAAGACCTCGAGATTAGGGTAGCGCCTGCTGACTCTCTCCTCAGCCATTCTCTGGATTGACTTGCCCATTGTGATCTTCTTGATACCAGCCTTGGAAGGCTTGCGCTTCATGTGGACCTTGCTCTTTCGCAGGCCTCCACGTCGCACTCTAGTCCTGACTACAACAACGCCTTGCTTGGCCTTGTAGCCTACTCTGCGCGCGGCGTCTATGCGCGTAGGGCGGTCGATTCTCTGGTACACTGGTTCCTTTCTCCAGCCCGCCATTCTGTCACGGCGGTAGCGAGGTGGCAGGGAAGCCTTGGGAGTCTTCCATAGGGAACGAACATGCTGTTGCACACCCATACTATTTACCTCGCAGCGCGCCGCCGACCAAACTCTCCTTTATGAGCCTGCCCAATTGCTCAGAGAGCATGGGAGAGAGATATTTTGGTCCGCGCTCCCGGACTTGAACCGGGGACCCCCTGATGGCTGCCCACAACCAAGTGTTTCCAGTCTACAGTCAGGTGCTCTAGCCAGCTGAGCTAAGCGCGGTTATGCTCATCGAGCACTGTCCTACTTATCTCGCTTTCCAGAGACCCTCTGATAATCGCCTCCATGGGCCAGTATAATCCCTCAACGGTTAAGAAGGCTGAGAAGCGCACTTCGTGAAGTAGGCAGTAATGCCGGGGATGCATTTGGGGTAGGATGATGGCAGGGGCTCCAGCGACGACAATTGATCAGACTCAAGATGGCAGGATACCCACTGCATTGACCGATAGGGAGCTTGAATCGTTCGGTCCACCAGATCCTAGAATCCTAGTCTGCGGATGCGGCGGCTCGGGTAACAACACGATGAACAGAATCACACACATTGGTGTAGAAGGCGCCACGACTGTCGCCATCAACACCGACAAGCAGCACCTCGATCACACTAGGGCTATGCAGAAACTGCTTGTTGGCAGGCACATCACCCGAGGTCTCGGGGCAGGGGGAGACCCGGTGATGGGCCGTCGCTGTGCCGAAGCGGGCAGAGATGTCATCTCAAAAATTGTCAGCGGAGCAGATTTGGTATTCGTTACCGCTGGCCTAGGTGGAGGTACTGGCACAGGCATTGCACCAATCGTTGCCGAGGAAGCCAAGCGCTCAGGCGCACTTGTGGTCGCAGTAGTGACGACTCCTTTCACAGTCGAGCGTAGGCAGCGCATGCAAAGGGCGCTCGAGGGGCTCGACCTTTTGCGCAAGGCAGCAGATGCGGTCCTAGTGCTCGACAACAATAGGCTTCTCCACTTCGTTCCCAACCTGCCCCTAGATGAGGCATTCAGTATCATGGACCAATTAATCGCCGAGATAGTCAAGGGAGTAGTAGAGACGATTACGCTACCTAGCCTGATTAACCTCGACTTCGCAGATGTCCGCTCCATCATGAAGGGCGGAGGTGTTACGATGATGCTCTATGGTGAGAGTGATCAAGGGGCAGAGGAAGTGGTGCACGAGTGTTTGAATCACCCATTGCTGGATATCGAGATCGACGGGGCATCAGGTGCGCTAATACATGTAACCGGTGGGCCGTACATGACATTGGAGCAGGCAAATCAGGTCTGTGAATTGATGACTGCAAGGCTGTCACCAGATGCAAATGTAATCTTCGGAGCAAGACAAGATCCAGCTTTCGGAGACACGATCAAGGTGATGTCAGTCATTACCGGTGTGGCCAACAGCCGGCTCGATGTCGAGATGATGAGCGCAGATATGCTTGGAGAGGCACTGAACATAGCCCGAAAGGGGCGCAGTGCTGCGGAAGGCGGATTCCACAGATTCGACTGATACTTGTCCACAATGGGGCAAGTCTCAAACGGGGCGCGTTTGGAGGCGGCATTATGCAGGCAGGTCGCGTAGTCAAGGCCTCAGGGCTCGTTCTCGTTATGGTTTTGTCAACTGTAGTGGCCCCCGCAAGCGCTCAACAAGTGGCAGATGATCCAAAGCAACCGTCTGTTGATAATCCACACATGCATTTGTGGGGAGACAATGGTCTGAACAACTGTTGGACACATTTCGATGGTAACGACTCATCCGGCTCAGCTAGCGAAGGATACGGGGAGAGTGAAGTTTCCAGTGGTAGACATGATATCGATATCTCATGTAAGGTACAGGATAATTTCAAGCAAGATATGTATCTCAACCCTAATGGAACAATAGAGTTTGATTTTGCTGTTGATGTATATGCCCCTGGTCAATGTAATGATGCAAATCCATGTGAGAACCTGAATGTGACTCTATGGAAGGGAAGCATGGAGGTCGCTCGTCAAGAATATGCTGGAATTGATACCGGAGATGTAGAGACTCGGAATTGGAAGATTGAAATGACAGAGAATATGACTCGCTGGAACAAGTCGGTTGATGAGCCAATTATCCAATTTACTTGGGTTGGTTATGCTGATTCTGGACTACAATGTTTAGTTTTCTTGTGTGATTCGTGGTTCAGACTCTACTATTCTGAGAACCCTGACAACTATACTGTCGAGATGAATTTCCCAGTAGTCAATCAGACAATTCCTGGACAGAATGGTGATGGGGAAGAAGGAGGCGGACTAGGAGGATTAGTTTCAGACACCGTCCCTGGATTCGGACTGATCGCAGGGCTCGGAGCACTGGCACTTGCGGCCGTCGCTGGAAGTCGATTTTCTCGTGAAGAGTGATTACAAGTCGCTGAGTGCGACATCAGACTCTTCTCCGCTTTCTAGTTCCTTGATTCGGACATTGCCTGCAGCCCACTCGTCAGGCATCACCATGACAAGTCGTTGAGCTCCGGTTCTCTCGGCATGTCGGAAGGCCCATTTCATCCGCTTGTCATCTAGGACCAGATCGACCAGTCGTCCGCTTGCTCTGAGTTTGGTCGCCACGGACATCGCGGCAGAACGTAGGTCTTCGTTGATTGCAATCACATTGTCCTCATTTCCAGAAGGAAGGTCTGGTACCAGTCCTTTCTCGTTGAGCAGTTCCATAATCACCATGTCGCCGAAGCCAAAACCTGTCGCAGGCATATCGTTACCACCCAGACTGGACAAGAGTCTGTCATACCTACCTCCTCCACAGATTGCTCTGAGTTTGCCGCCACGATCGTGTGCCTCGAAAACTGGTCCAGTGTAGTAAGCAAGCCCTCTAACGACTGAAGCATCGAAGGCAACCCAGTCAGCAATACCGTAAGCATCAATCAGATCAAACAGTGTTGCTAATTCCCTCACAGCCTCACTGGCCTCGCCGAGTGCAGAGGACAGTGAATCTAGGTCAGACAGGCCCAATGTGGACTGGATTGTTGCGATTGCATCTGAGTCGAGTCCTTGATCGGAGAGTTGCTGCTCGACCACTTCTGCTGGAAGTTTGTCCATCTTGTCGACGATGATGCATGTTGCTGCAAAGGCATCACCTGAGATTCCAAGTGAGCCAAGTACCTCTTCGAGCACCTTACGGCTGCTGATTCTGATGACGAGGTCATCGGCATTGAGTCCGACTCCCTCAAAGAATGATGTTAGGACAGAGAGTAATTCCGCATCAGCTTGCACAGCATCACTACCCCAGATGTCCACATTCCACTGATAGTGCTCGCGTCCGCGCCCGCGCTGGGTCCTCTCATAGCGCCAGCATTGTGGAATCGAGAACCACTTCATAGGAGTAGGCATGGCTCCGGCTCTTGCCATCACCATGCGAGCTAAAGACGGAGTCATCTCAGGTCTAAGGGCGACTCTGCGACCACCCTTGTCCTCGAAGTTGTAGAGTTGTTGAGTAATCTCCTCGCCTTGCTTACGAGTGTACAGTTCCTCGTGCTCTAACACCGATGAGTCGTACTCTTCGAAGCCGTGGCTACGTGCAGCAGAACGGAAGTTGTCGAACAACCAGTTGCGTATCCGCATGTCCTCGGGATAGAAGTCCCTGGTGCCTCGAACGCCTTGGGTCACGGCCGCGCCACGAACAAGCCCACTTCAAGACCTACGCCGTTCCTTGTACTGCTCAAGCCGTTCTTTACGGGTGATGCGCCCATCGGACAGTGGGAATGCGAACATACGCAGAGCGAGGAAGGCGAGGAAGCCGAATGCGGCAGTGTTGGCCGCCCACGAGTACATGTGGTTGTAGCCTAGAGTGTCGCTGAAGTAGGCGATTGAGGCCGTTGAGAGTGCCCATAAGACAGTGTAGATAATCATCATCATGTACAGACTCTTGCCGTAACTTGCCTTCGACTCAAAGGTCAGCCAGCGATGCAGGAAATGTGCTTGCCAGGAACTGATGAAGTAGGCTATAGCCCACGCGCTAGATGCCCTCCAGCGCTCAATTAGTACCATGTCGTAGAACCAGTCGTAAAGAAGAAAGAACACACCGACATTGATGCATCCCACCGCGCAGTAGGTCGCATACTCACGAAGCAGTTTGCCCCACGGGTAGTCTTCACTCACCAGCATGTCACACCATCCAATCCGCCAGTACTTTGGCTATTTCCACAGGCACATCCTCGGCCAGAAGTCCCGGGCCTGTATTCTCAGCAGCTCTTTTTCCGGCCTCTCTCAATAATGCACAGCCCAATCTAGCCGCCGGCCAAGCAGACATTCCCTGTGCTAGCAATCCACCGATAGTTCCAGCCAATAGATCTCCGGTCCCGCCAACTGCCATCCTTGGGTGGCCACCTGTCGCCTTGCATGAACGTCCCTGTGGGCCAGTCAGCAGGTCCTCTGCTCCTGTCACGACGATTGTGACATCTTCACCGCTGCAATTCTCTAGGGCTTGGCTCGCAGAAACCTCACCCAGCCATCGCTTGGCCTCACCCGTATGTGGAGTTGCGACACCCATCAGTCTATGCGGCCATTCACCACTGGGTAGGGCTGAAATCGCGTCCGCGTCAATGACTACTGGAGTGCCTTTGTCTGCGGCCAACTGCAAGATTGAGGATACTGTCTTCGTGGTGGCGTCGTCCCTGCCCAGTCCTGGCCCTATCACCAGTGCGTCTGCACCATATTGAGAAAATGCGGTGGAAATTGAATCGAGGGATTCCTTGGTCAGAATCTCTGTATCGGGTAGAATCTCAGGGATGAGTGAGGTTGGCCATTCCACTCTTGATGCTGTCTCGCTAGGCATCGCTACATGGACGAGGTCGCAACCGCTGCGAGCGGCGGCCATACCTGCTAGAATCGGTGCGCCGTGGTATGGGCCTCCTCCGATTATCCACAGTCTCCCCCTGTCTCCCTTACGTGCCCTCTCATCGAGTGAAGGATAGCGTTCAGCGTCACCGGAACCACAATCCTCTACCTCAACGGGCCATGGAAGTTCAGACACTGTGACTTCTCCAGCTTCGGTGGAGTGTAATCCCTGCTTCATGCTATGGTAGGTGATTGTCACATCTGCGGGAAGTACATCCGGCCCACCCAGTCCAGTAGGAATATCGCAGGCAAGAACTGGGAACCCCAAGCCTGTCGCCCATCCAGCGATTTCTCCGATAGGTGGTCTGAGGCTGTCTCCAAGTCCAGCGCCCGCTCCAAGCAAACAGTCGACTATGAGTGAAAAGGCACCCTCGGGCTTCTGCGGCCAGACAATAATCTCTCCAGCAGAATCTCTAGCATTACTGGAAGTCTGGCTTCGAGAAATATCATGACTAGCAAGAATCGTCGTACTGAAGCCCCATTCTCGTAAGTGACGAGCGGCGACGAACCCATCGCCACCGTTGTTTCCCGGGCCGCACAAAACCAGTATTGGGCCTTCCGACATCGTCCTAGCAGCCTCTGCCAGAGCTAGTCCCGCCGCCTCCATGAGTGAAGATTCAGAGATTCCCAGTTCCAATGCGTTGCCGTCGAGAACTGCTACTTCGGACCAACTCATCTCCCAACGGGCGGGTTCGCGCACAACAGGACTCATGCGATTTCCGCTTCAATGGTTGCCATTGTGTGGCTACGCTTCTCGCCGTACTCATCCACAAATGAGTCGGGTAGACTTTCTCCTGCACCTACTACGAAAGGATCGTCTCCACCGGGAAGCATATCGATTGGTGCCTCAGCGCCCTCTGGCACATTTCGATACAGTGGTCGTGGCTCAAGCTCGTAGTCCCCCGTTAGGATGTAAAGCGGCCAAGGCGAGTCGGTGGTTGGAATCATGCGATTAATCAGAATATACTTGTTTAGCGATACGAACAGGAATGCGGTGACTCCCCAGAACAGCAAGATAATCGAGATGCCATGCGGGTTGGTCGGATTCCATGGATCGTGAACATTGATGAGTAAATCACTGAAGTATGAGAGCATTAGAACGGCGAACATCGCTGGGAATCCAATGTACATGATTGCATCCCACCAGCGGCCAATCCACCAGTCGTTGTCGCCGGTGTTGACGAAGTCATCGCGGAAGGCCGAGACACCGTTCTCAACATATTCGCCCATATCGAAACCCTCGCGGTCGTTCTCATTCTGCCATGACTTGTATCTGCTCCATCCATATTTCCAGATACTATAGGCGATGAATAGGCCGCTGAACATCAGTCCGTATCCCCAGATATGATCCTGAACCTCGAGGAATTGGGGAAATGCTACGCCTGTTGAATCGTCGACTAGAATCCAGATTGCTGCACTTGGAAGTCCGAAGATGAAGATGGCTGCGCTGGTGAAGCCGACTGCCTGCGAGCGGTCAACACCGTGGTCGACGAAGTTGCGCACACACAACTCGACTGTCGAGATCATGCTAGTCAGCGCAGCGAATGATAGTGCCATGAAGAACACAGTGACCATCAGGAGTTGTACAGCAGGCCCTCCCGGAGCCTTCGCAAATACCTCAGGCAGAACTAGGAATGTGATTGCAGAACTCCCTCCCCCCACAGCGCTCAGAGGGTCGTCCACTACTGCAAACACTGCCATCATAACGGTGAGACCAGCAATAATCGAGATACTATTGTTGGCAAGGCACATCGTAGCAGCGTTCAGAGTGGTATCCTCGTCCTTACGCATGTACACAGAGTAGGTAATCGCCATACCCATTCCCGCGGAACATGACCACGCAGATTGAGAAAGTCCATTGATCCAAGTCTCTGGCTCAAACAGATACTCTGGTTGGATACTGAACATGAAGACAAAGCCATCTAGTGTGCCGTCCTCAAAGTCCATTACAAAGGCAAGGAAGAGTGCTGTGAACAGCAGCACAAACAGGGATGTCATCAGATACACGTTGGCCTTCTCGATAGCTTTTGCACCCTTCCAAATAGCTGCCATCGTAATCAGAATCGCGATAGTTTGGAACAAGATGACCTGGCTAGGATCTTGCAAGAAATTGTTCCACACATCGGTAGTATCGACCTCTTGAGTGAGGCCTCCACGAATAGCGGTCTGGAAGTAGTTGATACACCAACCCGTTACAACTGCGTAGTAGAAGCCGATTGCAGTTGAAATCCAAGCCGTCCACAGGCCCATCCAAGCGAACTTAGGGCCCGCGAAAATTCTGAACGTTCCAACTGTACCAGTTCTACTTCGCTTACCAAGAGCGAATTCGGCGATAATCAGAGGGACGGACCAAAGAAACAGGAAGATTAGCCAAGGGACGAGGAAAGAGCCTCCTCCATTTGCTCCTACCATCCTAGGGAAGCGCCAGATGTTTCCAGTTCCAATCGCAGCACCAATCGTGGCGAAGATTAGACCCAATCGACCGCTGAACTGGTCAGATGATTCTTCGGACTGAGGGTTCATTCTGCATCCTCCGGCAGACCGATGACGCCGCGTTCATCATCGAACATCGCTCGGAGAGTTAGTCCGAGTCCGCCCCAAACAAAACTGGCAATCACTAGGAACATCATCACTGCGAGTAAGGATGAGCCGAATGATGCCCTGTATGGTATTGCCAACTCGTAATAATTGCCACCTTCCTCGACCGTCGGATAGGTGAATGGGAAAGCTCCGTTGGTTGTACCTAGCATCGCCTTGTACTGGATCTTGCCGACCGAGGTATCGGGTAGTGGAATGTGACTCTCCAGCATCGTCCCATTAGATCCGTCTAATAGTAAACACTGCTCATTGAGTTCCATGAATGGAGACATACTCCAAGCCACATCTACCCATTCAGTGGGCCCGAAGTCGTTCTGCTGCCTAGTAGGCTCGACAAATCTCCACATTAGATGAGTTCGATTGACATCAGGAGTGAACGGGAAGGCCTTGTCTAAGCACATGCCGATGGGAATATCCCCCTCGGCTGGAACAGTGACGTTTTTCGGTTCCTCGAGCCATTGCGTACCGGTAGTATTCTCGATTCCAACAATGGCTCGGTATCTCGGATCATCAGCGATTTCTACCATGTAGAAAGGAACACCAACGTTTCTGACAGCAATATGAGCGATATCCTCGGGGAATTCATGGAAGGCGTTACCAATCTCGATTGTGTAGCAGTAGGAGTTGTGGACTCCGTAGTGCCAGTCGCAGAAGTCACCTGTTGTAGGATAAAGCTCTGAAGATTGCATTGGGGCGTAGTCTGTCATCTCCCCCATCATATTGCCATGGTAAACCAGATACTCATCATCGGGAGTGTAGCAGTTAGTGCAATGACCCCAAGGCCAAAGCACGAGTTCAGAGAATGAATGCCAAGTTAATGTGACTTTGAAGTCCGAAGCGCCATCGCCATCGTCGTCATTCATCTCAGTCAAATCTTGAATGAACTTGGTCTCAGGCTCACTATTTCCTCCCATCCAATCCTCATCGATTTTGCCATCGGCATCGTCATCCTTGCCATCCACATGGTCCTCATTGACTAGGCCGTCTCCATCGTTGTCATCGTAGTTGACCGGCCCATTGTAAACATCGTTGTTTGGACCGTCTGCATAGCACATCCCAGGGAATAATGGTCCTGTCGCGCCTAGGGGTGCACCCCACTCGAACTGGTAATTTCGGTTCAGATCAACTCCGTCACAACCCTCGTCGACCTCCTCGTCGACATCAGGCAGAGGAGTCACTCCGGTGACGGTGTTGTCTCTGAGGTTCTTCCTCCAACCACTGCGGTAGCAGTTCTCCCATGCAGTTGGCCCACAAAATTCCTCCATATCATATCGGACTCCATCGGTGTTCAACATTGGAATCAAGTAGATTTCTCGAGTATTGACCATGTCGGTAATGAACTGTTCAGAGAAGTCCTCATCGACTCCGAGATCGCCAGGCCCACACGGAACGCCGTCACCGTTGCTGTCCTGATTAGTAGCGTTCAGTAGTGCGCAGTCTCCATCATTGTCAATTCCATCCCAACCATCTTCATCTATCAGACCGTCACCATCATTGTCAATTCCGGCCTTACCGTAGTAGTAGGCTATAGTCTCAAGGAAGAACATTGGTACCTCGAAAGACATCCACTCGCGAGCATGGTGGTTCCCAACCAGCATGACATCGGGGCGGTCAGCATAGTTGCCGTCGTCATTGTTGAATGGGTTGAACTCGCCTCCTTCTACGTTCCCGGTGATCTTCATCCACGGGCTTGGGTGGTTGTAGACCCATCCCTCGTAGTCGTCAGCAGACATCTCATCGCCGCGAGCATTTACTCCACCGAACAAACCCTCGTGGTACTGCAAGAAATCTGAATGGTGAGCAGCCAGACGCTGCATTCTCTCCTTCATTGAGAAGTAATCATAGTACTCGCGGAACTGGATTTGGTCGATATTGTCGTGTGCAGGTGCAACTGAACCCCATGGGAAGATCTGGAAGGCGTAGTCGTCAGACCAGATGTCCTCAGGAGCATATCCTGACTCTGCATCCTGAGCCCCTACAGGGGCAATCAGAGTCGCTGGAGCCAGTAGTGACAGCATCAGTGGTAGTAACATGGCAGTCAAAGGCACACGCCTTGACCTCAGTCCGATTATGTCTTCATTCGGCATTGCTAACGGCCCGGCGAGTGTATGTACGGTATTCAATCCCTCGCAGACCGGTCCATAGGACCGGGGTTGCCTTTTTGAGGAGGGCGTGCTCGGACCGAGCATGAGCGTACTAGGAATTGACATGGGCGGAGAGGCCGAATTCGGCGCATTTTCCCAAGGAACCGCGACTATTCTTGCACTTGTCGTTTTGTTTAGCGTTGGAGCCGGGATGTTCTCCCGTAGGATGCTTTTTCCTTGGTTGATGGATTTGCTCTCAAAGACTGAAAGAATTGACGGTAAGGACTTGTTCGCCCCTAAATCTCTAGCTTGGATGGTGGGACTATTTATCCTATGGCAGTCAATTGATTGGCTGTTCGTGAATTCCGAACCAGTTTGGGATTCAGACTTGATGATTGATGTGATGGATTATTCCCGTGCGGGATTCATCATCCTGATGCTGTTTGCAGCATACAGGTTGGTCGACTACCTCGATGCATTCATCGTAGTAGAAGGTGACGATATGGCCGCTCGGCGCTCACTCGCCAGTGTGGCAGAGTCAATCGGTAGGCTCGCAGTGGTAATCGTCGGCTTCTTCGTAATTGCTGGACTATTCGGAGTCAACCTGAATGGACTGATTGCTGGTCTGGGTATCACCGGTCTTGCTCTAGCCCTAGCAGCTAGGGACTCGGTCGCCAACGTATTCGGTGCGATCTCAATTATCATAGATCAGCCCTTCAATGTGGGAGACTGGATTATAGTTGAGGACATCGAGGGAGAGGTAATAAACATCGGACTACGAACAACCATGCTCAGGACAGGGAACGACACAATGGTCACCATTCCTAACTCAAACATCACCAACTCTCCTGTAGAGAATTACAGCAAACGCAGATTCAGGCGCATCCGACCAACCTTCGAATTTGAGGAAGGTAACGACATGGGTGCCCTCAAGGATTTCTGTGACAGCCTGTGTGAGCAGGTTCTAGCAGATTCAAGAGCGACCAAGCAGGAGGACTCATGGGTGAAGGTGACTGAAGTCCTACCCTCAAAGGTCACAGTAGCATGTAACTTCTACTGCCCTTCTTCAGGTAGAATTCAGAGAGAATTTACTGAGGACATTATCCTCATGGCTCGCTCAAGGGGAGAAGAGTGTGGGCTCATCTTCCACGAGCCTAGGCGCAGAGCACAGATGTAGGTCTTCGAATGGCCATTCTGATACTGATTCGTCACGGGCAATCCGTCTGGAACGCCTCTAATCGATTCACTGGCTGGACGGATGTAGACCTGTCTGAGAAGGGGGTTGTCGAGGCTGAAGAAGCAGGTAGGCAATTGTCAGGCAATCGGATAGATGTGGTGCATACCAGTGATCTCATCAGAGCACAGAGGACTGCGAAAATTGTCATGCAGCACAACGAGTCGTCTGGAGATAATGTCCCTACTCAATATGATTGGAGGCTCAATGAGAGACACTATGGTGCTCTACAGGGACTAAACAAGGCTGAGACTGCAGAGAAGCATGGGGCCGAGCAGGTGCACATCTGGCGCCGCTCTTTCGATGTTCCTCCTCCAGAAGGAGAGAGTCTCGAGATGACAGCAGAAAGGACGATTCCTTACTTCACAGAAGAGATTCTGACCGACCTTGAGAGTGGTAAGAATGTCCTAGTTTCAGCTCACGGAAACTCACTTCGTTCTATTGTCATGCACATAGAGGGAATCAGTCCAGAAGATATTGTTTCGCTGGAAATTCCAACCGGGGTTCCCATGCTATATCGTCATGATGAGAACGGCATGATTCGGGTCGATTCGTTCTAAATCATCGTGAAAGGCTGTTCTGGCGGGGGCGACATTCCTCGATAGAAACGCATCAGCAACGCGCTTGCTCCTAGAAATACCAGAGGCAATATGACCTCGCTGGGCGTCCATGGAAATGTATGATACAATGTCACTAGCCCGAAGAAGGCGGCCATCCCAGAAAGACCACCAAAGGTCCGATTACCGAACATCTTCTTCTGATATACTTGGACGTGTCTAAGAATCTCCATAGCAGGTTGAGGGGCTCCTGACTGATGCGAAGTGGCTTCGAGGACATCCATCAGGCACTGTTCGTACTCCCAGATTGCAAGACCTCCTCTGTGCGAGTAGAATGCGTCATCTGATGTCCACTCTGGAGGAGCTGTGGATTTCCAGCCCTCTATCAGAGCAAGACGTAATGGCATCAGTTCGAGGTTTGATGCTGCATCATGGTGCAAGCGTGATAGATCGTGTGCGAGGGATGCTAGGTCGCGCATTGCCGGAAATTCGCAAACTGGGACTCTTAGCGCATCGGCGAGACGTGTTCTTCCGATTCTGAGGGAGTCTCCCGAGATGTCGCTGAGTCTGACATCCATCAGGCTCAGTGTGCAGGGCTGGTCCTTCGAAAAAGGGGCTCGCCATAGGAAAGTGGCTCTGAGATTCTCCTCAAGCCACTGATTCCTTGCGTTCCATCTTGACTGATCTGAGGGAGTGAGTCTGGCAGCCTCGGCCTTAGTGTGATATCTACCCAGCACCATGCCTGAGTTTCGCAACTCTACTTCGGCTGCCTCTGCATCATCTGACCTCAATGCGTTCAAGATGATTTCAGCAGAGTCCTCAATATCCTCTTCCAATGGCCTGAAGATAACGATATCTCGGCCTTCGTAGGAATACCCCCCAATGGGTATTCTGGAGCCTTCCGGAGCTGCCTTTGCTCTGGCCCTAATCCTGCCATCAGAGACCCAAGGAATGAATTCCGCCAGCCATATTGAATCGGCTTGCAATATCGCGTTCAGCCCCCTCATAGAAGGCATCTTCTGCAATGATGTTATTGAATCTGGATCTGGAACTTGCCCCCATGGTTCTAATTCTTCGACCATGGTGCTCCAGTCTGCCGGCTCACTCAGTGATTCGGGTTCAATCATCCTAGCCATCATTCTCATTCGCTTCGGTCCAGCGAAACGCAGGGCAACGAATCCAGGCGGTGCTTCCTCGTCAGACTCAACCTGAGACATAGCAGCAGGTCTCCAAGGTGTTTCATCGATTGACATGGCGCGTGCCCGGGGGGCACGACGTAGTAGTGGGTTTCATTGAATCGGTCAAAGAAGCCTTGAACTCGACCCTCGACCGAAGCGTATGGGTGAAGCTGTGTCGGACATTCCTCTAGCCGTGGACATGGATGGTACTCTCATACTATCAGACATGAGTGTAATCAGTGCCAAACGGGTGATTACCCGGAGGCCTTGGATGATTCTTGGAGTTCTGTTCAAGGAAATTATTGGTAAGAGGGCGCAGTGGAAGAGAGATCTTGCTCGCAAACTAGATTTTGAGCCGAGCGAGCTGGATTATCACGAGGCTTTCTTGGACTGGATTACTGCTGAGCACTCACGAGGCAGGAAACTGCTTCTCGCAACAGCATCGGACCGTCTAGTAGCCGAGCGAGTAGCCGCCCATGTTGGACTGTTCTCAGACGTCCTAGCGTCGGATGAGACATTCAATCTGCGAGGTAGTAAGAAGGCTGAGGCCCTTATCTCAAGATTCGGAGAAAGAGGGTTTGGCTACGCCGGCAACAGTTTCCATGACTTGCCAGTATGGGAGAAGGCGGGGCAGGTCGTCGTAGTCAACCCGGACAAGGGGCTTCTAGACCAAGTCGGAGAGGATGCGGACGTAATTTTCGAGTAAGTCGATGTCGGCAACGACCTTTAGCGCAGAATTGTCTCGGTGAGGCGTGGGTCGCGGGCGCAAAGCACTCGGAAGGAGGGTTGACGGGGTGGCCAAATGGCTACTCAGATTCAGATTGGTTTCGGTCCCCGCTAAGATGATTGCCAACTCAAGTTACGCTTGGAGTTTCATCTCTCGAACCGACAGGATTCGTGCAAGACGGTTGCGTGAACGAGTAAAGCAGGAAGAGTTGCCCGAGCATGTATCAATAATCATGGATGGAAACAGGAGGTTTGCGTGGGGTAAGAATCTCGATAGAGGCGTTGGTCACGCTCACGGTAAAGAGAAACTCAAGGAGGTCATGGATTGGATTCTCGACCTCGGGATTCCGTACTTCACGGTCTATGCCCTCTCCACTGAGAATCTCAAAGAGCGTTCAGAGGCCGAACTTGAAGGGCTGTTCGATCTGTACATAGCAGGACTCAATGAGATTGCTGACGATCCTAAGATTCATGAGAACGGAGTAAAGGTACAGGCAGTGGGTCGTCTGAGTATGCTCCCTGACAGAGTCAGAGAGGCCCTAAAGAACGCAGAGTCGCGTACTGCGGACTACTCCAACTTCCTCTTCACGATTTGTCTTGCATACGGTGGCAGGGAGGAGATCGTGGATGCCGTCAGGGATGTCGCGGTAGCTCACGCTGAGGGCGAGCTCCCTGTCGAGATGATTGATCAGCAGCAAATATCAAGTCGCCTATACACTGCAGATTTGCCCGATCCTGATCTAGTAATTAGAACGAGTGGAGAGGAGCGGGTCTCAAACTTTCTGCTCTGGCAAATTGCCTATTCTGAACTGCACTTCACAGATGTCCATTGGCCTTCATTCAGTAAGGTGGATCTCTACGAGGCGCTTGAGTCATACCAGATGAGGAGGCGTCGCTATGGGGAGTGAGTCGTGCGATTCCTGCGGTCGTGATGGATACAACAACCCCGCTGTGGCAGTCGATGCAGTAGCTCTGAGGGAAGGTGTTTCTGGCACTGAGGCTCTACTAATCCGCAGAGGTACTGAGCCTTGGAAGGGACGCTTAGGATTCCCAGGTGGCTTCGTTGAGAATGGAGAAGATCCTGAGGATGCAGTTCTACGCGAGTTGGAGGAAGAAACCGGAGTAGATGGTTTCGATCCAGTCGCAATAGCGATCCATGGGGATCCTCAAAGAGACCCTAGGAAGCATATCATCGCCCTATTCTATCTGGTCGATGTTGATCCGGAAGCAGTTCCCAGAGGAGGAGATGATGCAGATGATGCAGCATGGGTCTCATTGTCTGATTTATCAGCAGAAGATATGTCCGGAGACCATATCCGAATAATCGAGATGTTTCAAGAGTAAGCCTATCACCTGCGCTCCCTTCCCGAAGTCATGAGCGGCAAGAAGAAAATCGACACCGGCGCAGAAGTGATGGGGCCCTACAGCCTTGGAATATCCGTCAAAGACCACATCTGGTTATCCGGGCAGATAGACAATACACAAGATGGGATTGAGGCTCAGACTAGGGGAACTCTGGCCAAGATAGACGGTCTGTTGGAAGCTGCTGGCAGCAGCAAGCACGACTTGGTGAAGGTCACGGTTCTAATGACCGATATAGGGCACTACTCTGCCATGAATGAAGTGTACTCCGAATGGTTGGGCGATGCTATGCCTCCATCTAGAGCAGCATATGCAGTACGTGATCTTCCCGGAGGCGCACTGATTGAGATTGTATGTGAGGCATTCCGAGGAAGTGGTATTCAATGAACCATGACATTATTCTCAAGCGCTTCGAACAACCTGATGAATTGAGAGAGTTTGAGAAGGGTAGGTTCGAGATAATCCACTTCGATGGGATGACAATAGGTCGGGCCACCTACGAACCTGGCTGGAAGTGGTCTGTGGATGTCTCACCGTTGTCAGGGACTGATTTCTGCGAAGTGGAGCATCTTGGCATGGTACTTGAGGGGCATGCAACCTGCGCTTTCAAGGACGGAGAAGTCTACACCATGGGTCCCGGAGACCTGTTCTACATCGGTCCCGAACCTCACGATAGTTGGGTCGTCGGCGACGAGAAATACGTGTCTCTGCACTTCCAAGGGGCCGACAAATACGCTGATTGAGTCGCTATCCTGAATCGGGAACGCTTAGGAGTGTCTGCATCTGGCCCGGTCTGTGAGTGTGTTCAAGGCGTACGACATTCGAGGTATCGCGGGAGATGAAATCACTCCAGAGTTTGCCAACAGACTAGGTAAAGCCATAGTCACTCATCTCGATGCATCCGCAATTGCAGTAGCTAGAGATATTCGTGACTCTGGGCCTGGCTTGCATGCTGCTTTCATCGAAGGCGCGACCAGTGCTGGAGCAGATGTTCTCGATCTTGGAGTTACCACAACTGGGGTGCTATATCGAGCCACTGTAGACCTGCCAGTACATGCTGCTGTTGCGATCACGGCTAGTCACAATCCTCCCGAGTATAATGGATTCAAAATCTGTCATGGTAAACTACCTATCGCCGGAGGAGAATTGCAGGAACTGAAGGCAACTTTTGATGCTGGAGAGTTCAACGAGGGCGAGGGAATTCACCGAGAAGTTGGGGGCTTTGAGGACCACTACATCCGCACTGTAGTCGAGAATGCAGGAAAGCCGGCCAGACCGGTGAAGATAGTAGTTGACTGTGGCAATGCGGTACCTGGCCCTCTTGCTACGAGGGTGATGGAAGCTCTGGGAGTGGATGTCATTACGCTGCACTGTGAGTGGGACAGTAGTTTCCCTAACCACCCTCCAGACCCTACTCGACCAGAGAATATGTCTGATCTTTCAGCAGCAGTAGTGGAACATGGTGCAGAGTTTGGAATAGGAATGGATGGAGATGGCGACAGAATTGGAGTGGTAGACGAGTCTGGACTATTCATCCATCCTGACCGTCTGATGGCCGTGATTGCAAAGGATGTCCTCTCCAATTTGCCAGAAGATGCAGATGAAGATGAGCGCACCGTGTACTTCGATGTGAAGTGCAGTATGGCGCTTGAGGAGGCCATCGAGTCTGCAGGGGGTGTGCCACGGATGGTCAGGACGGGTCATTCATTCATGAAGCGTGAATTGAGGAATAATCCAATGGCACCGATGGCCGGTGAGATGTCCGGTCACTTCTTCCTCCATGACCGCTGGCCCGGCTTTGATGACTCATTGTACAATGCAGCACGCCTGCTAGAGATAATCGGGCGTGACCCTTCTCCCTCAGATGGTGGGCCAACCTTCTCCGATCGCTTCTCATTCCTGCCCGATTACCCCTCTACTGGAGAAGCCAAAATTCCTCTGCCGGGTGAGCGTGAGCAGGTTCTGAGTGCTGTTGCGGAAGCCTTCTCTGACATGGAGTTCTCAACTGTCGACGGAATCAGGGTTCGATACGATGACGGTTGGTGTCTTTGTCGCGCCAGCAATACCGAAGCTATTCTCGTTATGCGTGCCGAAGGCCGTACAGAGGCTTCGCTAGAAGCTATCCTAACGGACGTAAATGCCCGTCTGGGTCAGATGTTAGATCTCAGTGCTCTGCACTAATCTTCCATTGAGTCGCCAGAGGCGAGTACTGGTAGAGCCACTAAAAGACCACAAATTGCAGCGCAGAATACGCTTGCGAATGCGCCAATTCCTCCAAGTGCTGCTCCCGCTGCTCCGTCTCCGGCAATCTCTGCCATCATGTCTGCGAATATCACGGCACCGATTAGCCCCATTACTAGATCTACTCCGATTGCGTACAGACCCAACTTCACACCGCTCTTCTGGTAGTTGAAAACCTGATACCCAGCATATGCCACCACGAATAAGTAACCAACATCAACTAATGCATCAACATACATGAATGGAGTGTTAACTTCAATTCCCGCGTTTTCGTAATCAGTGGCTGTAGACCCGACTACAAGCAGCCCGAGCAAAGCAAAGATACCCAAGATTGCACCCCATAGCATCATCAGAATTCCCATTACCTTGGGTAGAGAGCTCTTCGGCCCCATCATTACTGCTGGTTGGTCAAAGGCCCCTGCAGGAGCTTCTGCTGGGGCGGCGTTCGGCGTTCCGCTGAAAGTGGTTTCTTGGGGTTCTCCCCCTCCGTCTTCTTCCATAGGCTATCCTGTCTCTGAAGACACTTAGCATTGTTCCCTGCACCGATTGTCTATATGTGGAGGAGGAAGCGGGGGTTCGCCGCCACTGTAGCTTAGTTGGTAGAGCACCTGATTCGTAATCAGGAGGCCGGGAGTTCAAGTCTCCCCAGTGGCTCACTCTTCCTCATCGAGACCCAATGCTTCCAGCAACGGTCTGAATTTATCATTCGACTTCGATAGTGAATCGATAACCGGCATTGGGTCACCTGAGAGCATTCCTAGAGCAGATCCTCCTCCGGTGCTGTTGTGACTGAATTCTCCGGCCAATCCTCGTTGATTTACCAGGGCACTAGTGTGCCCCCCTCCAACGATTGTGACTCCTGTCGCCTCAGCACACATGTTGAGAATCTCAATTGTACCGAAGGCGAACTCGGGCTTTTCGAAGTATGAGGCGGGGCCATTCCACAGGATGCAATTGGCACTGTTCAGAAGTATCCTCAAGTCTTGTAGAGTCTCAATTCCGATATCGTATATCGGATGGTCAGTTGGTAGATTATCCAACTCCATCTGAAACCTCTTCTCATCAATTTCAATGGCTACATCGCGCGGTAAGAACAGGAGTTCTGAGTGCCCCTCGATCAATTCCTTTGCCATTTTCCAGGTAGACTGAAAATCATCACCCATCATCGCCTTGATGGATTCCTTGTTTGTACTGCCGATATCATGGCCGCCAGCCCATAGCATCAGATTGCCAACCACTCCTACCATCACTATCGAGTCGACGATTTCTCTGCCGATTAGATTGAGGGCGACCCTCAATGAATCATCGCACTTCGCTCCACCGAGGATTGCAACATAAGGCCGAGGAGGGTCGTTAACTGCCAGACTGAGTGATCTGATCTCCTTGTTCATCAGGCGTCCTGCGATACACGGCACCTCTTCGGTGAATCCGGTCAAAGTGGGTGAGTTACGGTGCGCTGCCCCGAAGGCGTCGGTGACATAGGCGTCTGCTACTAACGAGAGTCTTGTGACAATCTCCGAGGTTGGTTCGTCCTCGACCTTCACTTTGTTCTCGCCGTATTCTTCAGGGTGCATCCTAACGTTGTTGATGAACACTTTCTCGCCAGGCTGCATCTCTTCGATAGCTTCTATCGCCGCATCTCCGCAGATGTCCTCTACGAATCGTATCTTCTGGCCAATCAATCGTGAAAGACGGTCGCAGTGTCCAGCCATATCGGTGAAGTCATTCTTGCCTGGTCTTGACTGGTGCCCCATGATTACGACCTTGGAGTCAGAAAGATCACTCAGTGTGTCCAAGGTTGAACGTAATCTGCTGTCATCTAGGAAGGCGCCAGTAGCCGGGTCCAAGGGCGAATTCACATCGACTCTGTACAATACGGTCCGCCCTGCGAGACGGACGTCGTCCAACGACAGGACGGTTGTCACGTTCCGCGGCACCAGCGGCCCCTCTATGGCCATTGTGGGTGTAGAACACGCCTTGCGTGTTCCCACAATACCTTTCATTGGAGGCTACGGAGCGGTTCTATGAACTGGGATGCTGGGAGACTCACTGGGCCCGATGGTGAGGACTGGAGGGTTCCAGTATCCGAGTTAGAGTCCCGTCAAACAAGACTGTCTAAGGCTCTGGCCGATGCCGGTCACGAGTCGGCACTAATCGACGACCCGGTGGAGTTGTACTGGCTTACGGGTGGTCGACAGAGCTCGATGCTACTTGTCGGTGCGGAGGGTTCCGGAGTCGAGTCTGTACATTGGGTTCGCCGCTCGCTTGAGAGGGCACGATTTGAGGCAGGAGGAGAGGGTGCCCCGCACCAGATAGTCGAACAGCCACGGATGAGTGGGTTGGAAGATGCTCTAAGGGATGCTGGTTGCACTAAGGCCCCGGGAATGCTCGCAGAAAAGGTCCCTAACTCAAGATGGGAGTTCCTGTCTGGAAGATTCTCAGGGCTAGAGGGTGAAAGTTCGGATTGTTCCGGGATTCTATTCGCTCTCAGGGAGACGAAGTCAGACTGGGAAATCGAGATGCATGCTGAGAGCGGGCAGATTAATCAGATGATGTTCGAGATAATCCAAGATATCGGAGGTGTCGGCAAGACTGAGATTGAGATGGCAGCTGCGGCTGATGATATTAGCCGGGCCGCTGGATTCGGTGGCAGAATCAGGATGAGAAACTGGCCGATGGATTGTGACAGGGTGGTGATTGCCGCAGGTCGCTCAGGGGCGGTGCCCTCGTACTTCGATTCGGGTGTCGCAGGTCTGGGCGCCAACCCAATAGCTTCACTGGGAGCTGGATTTGCAAAAGTAGCCAAGTCTGAGCCTGTACTGGTCGATATCGTCCATGTTCACCGAGGTTACGTCTCGGACTGCACTCGAATATTCAGTGCCGGACCGCTATCCTCTGATTGGCACCAGAGGCTCGACGATATGGCCGAAATCAGAGACTCTATGGTAGGTCGGCTTGGCCGGGGCGATGACTGTTCGGCCGTATGGGAAAAAGGCATTCAGATGGCATCTGAGA
>Ga0310344_10000164_pt1 | contig 54761 bp, 42 predicted proteins | sample HC15DNA20200_MG_FD_203801 | JGI IMG/M metagenome (GOLD analysis project Ga0310344, IMG submission 203801) | Marine microbial communities from station ALOHA, North Pacific Subtropical Gyre - HC15-DNA-20-200_MG | ecosystem: Environmental > Aquatic > Marine > Oceanic | place: Pacific Ocean: North... | reverse complement strand
GGCGGGGCGGGGCGGCGGGCGGCGGGGGGGGGGGGGGCGGCGCGGCGGCCGCCCCCCCCCCCCCCCCCCCCACCCCGCAACCCCGGCCGACAACCCCTCGCCGAAAAGAAACCCCTCCCGACATCCAGCTGTCGCTGCCCGCGACCTATACTGGCTCCGGCTTTTCATGGAGCGAAAGCGATGCGCGTCGGTGCGGGGAAGGAGCGGAGCCGTCGGTTCCGCGGGGTGTTCGGGGGAATGTCGATCCTGCTGGTCCTGGCGCTGCTGGCGCTGGCCGGCTGCAAGCGCAACGACACCGGCCAGTTGCCCGCCGCCAGCGGCGAGGCGATCCAGGGCGAGGCTGCCCCGGTCACCGGCTTCGCGCTGCTGCGCGCCTATCCCGACGACGACGACGACGGCCTGTCGCTGGCGCTGGAATTCACCCAGCCGCTGGTCGGCACGCAGGATTTCGACAAGCTCATCCGCTTCGAGCACGACGTCGGTAACGAGGACAGCAGCTGGTCGCTCTCCGACGACGGCAAGACCCTGCGCTTCCCGTACATCGAGGCCGGCAAGGACTACACCCTGACCCTCTCCGGCGACCTGCTCGCCGCCGACGGCACGCGCCTGGGCAAGCCCATTACCCAGGCGGTGTTCGCCGCCGATCTCAAGCCGGCGGCGGGCTTCGCCTCCCAGGGCAGCGTGCTGCCGGCGCGCGACAGCCGCGGCCTGCCGGTGGTCTCGGTCAACGTGCCGGAAGTGGACGTGGAGTTCATGCGCGTGCGCGAGGAGGCCATGCCGGCCTTCTTCAGCCAGTACCAGCGCGGTGGCCATCGCAGCGGCTGGGAGCTGGACCGCAGCTACGGCGGCAACACGCCGCTGGCGAAGCTGGCCGAACCGGTCTACGTCAACCGCTTCGTGCTCACCGGCAAGAAGAACCAGCGCGCGCTGACCTACCTGCCCATCCAGGACATCAAGGAGCTGCAGGCGCCGGGCCTGTACTTCGCCGTGTTGCGCCAGCCGGGCAAGTTCAGCGACAACTACGACACGGTGTTCTTCACCCTGTCCGATATCGGCCTGCACGCGCGCGCCTACAAGTCCCAGCTGTTCGTGCACACCGCCTCGCTGGCCAGTGGCGAGCCGCTGGCCAAGGTCGAACTGCGGGTGATAGACGGAAAGGGCGAGACCGTGCTCAAGGGCGCCACCGATGCCCACGGCAACGCGCTGCTCAATTACAAGCTCGACGCCGGCCAGGTGCTGGTGGCGCGCAGCGGGCAGGACCTTTCGCTGCTGCCGTTCAACCAGCCGGCGCTGGACTTGAGCGAGTTCGCCGTGGCCGGACGCGAGAACGCCTGGTTCGACGTCTTCGCCTGGTCCGGCCGCGACCTTTATCGCCCCGGCGAAACCGTGCGGGTCTCTGCGCTGCTGCGCGACAACGACGGCCGCCCCGTGCAGGCCGGCAAGGATCGCAAGGCGCAACCGCTGTTCCTGCGCCTCAAGCAACCCGATGGCAAGACCTTTCGCGAGGCACGCCTGCAGCCCGGCGAGCAGGGCTACGTGGAGTTCGAACAGCGCATTCCCGACGACGCACCCACTGGGCGCTGGCAGCTGGAATTCCGTACCGACCCGGGCAGCGCGGAAGCCATCCAGGGCCTGACGATCCGCATCGAGGAATTCCTGCCCGAGCGCATGAAGCTCACGCTGCAAGGCGGTGGCGAGGTGCTCAAGCCCGGCGCGCCGCTCAAGCTGCAGGTCGAGGGCGCCTACCTGTACGGTGCCCCGGCGGCGGGCAACCGCTTCACCGCCAAGCTGGCGGTGGCGGTGGAGCAGCATCCACTCGAATCGTTGCCCGGCTTCTTCTTCGGCGACCCCACCGTGGAGCTGCCCAAGGAAGCCCGCGACGTCATCGACACCGAACTGGCCGCGGACGGCAAGCTGGCGCAGGACGTGGCCCTGCCGGCCGAAGCCAAGCCGGTCACGCCGATCGCCGCGGTGCTCTCCGGCAGCCTGTACGAAACCGGCGGGCGCACCGTGACGCGCACGATGAAGCAGGTGATGTGGCCGGCCGATGCGCTGGTCGCCGTACGCCCATTGTTCGACGACAAGGACGGCGCCGATGCCAACGGCAACGCGCGTTTCGAGCTGACCCGCGTCGGTGCCGACGGCAAGCCGCGCCCGGCCAAGGGCCTGAACGTCACGCTGGTACGCGAGCTGCGCGATTACCACTGGCAGTTCCGCGACGACACCTGGGATTACGATTTCACCCGCCGCTTCGAGAACAAGCAGACGGTGAAGCTGGATGTCGGCACCGACACCACCAAGTTCGATTTCCCGGTGGAGTGGGGCGAGTACCGCGTCGACGTGTTCGACCCGGCCACCGGCCTGACCACGCGCTATCCGTTCCGCGCCGGCTGGAGCTGGAATGACGACAACCGCGGCCTGGATGCACGCCCGGACAAGGTCAAGCTGGCGCTGGACAAGACCCGCTACCGCGCCGGCGACACGCTCAAGGTCACGCTGACCCCGCCCCATGCCGGCCGCGGTGTGCTGATCGTGGAGAGCGACAAGCCGCTGTACGTGCAGGACATCCAGGCCAAGGCCGGCAGCACGTTCGAGATTCCGGTCACCGCCGAATGGGAGCGGCATGACGTCTACGTCACCGCGCTGGTGTTCCGTGGCGGCAGCGCGGCCAGCAAGATCACCCCGGCGCGCGCGGTCGGCGTGGCGCACGTGCCCATGGACCGGCAGGCGCGACGTGTCGCCGTCGGGTTGGTTGCGCCCAGGCAGATGCGCCCGGAGCAGCCGTTGCCGGTGCAGGTGAGCGTGCCGGAACTGGCCGGCCGCGAGGCGCATGTCACCGTCTCGGCGGTGGACGTGGGCATCCTCAACATCACCCGCTTCCCGGTGCCGGACGCCAACGCGCACTTCTTCGCGCAGCGTCGGTTCGGCGTGGATGCGTACGACGTCTACGGGCGCGTCATCGAAAGTTTCGACGGCAGCACCGGCCGCCTGCGCTTCGGTGGCGACATGGCGCTCGAAGCGTTGCCGCAATCGCGCCGGCCCACCGCGCGCGTGCAGACCGTGGACCTGTTCTCCGGTTCGGTGAAGCTCGACGCCAAGGGCAATGCGCGGCTCCAGCTGCCGGTGCCGGATTTCAACGGCACGCTGCGCGTCTCGGCGCTGGTATACGCCGACGACCGCTACGGCAACCGCGACGTGGAAACGCTGGTGCGCGCGCCGATCCTGGCCGAGGCCTCGATGCCGCGCGTGATGGCGCCGGGTGACCGCAGCACCGTCACCGTGGACGTGCAGAACTTCACCGGCAAGCCCGGCACCTTCGACGTGCGCGTGGACGGGCAAGGGCCGCTGGCCATCGGCGAGAACACGCGCCGCGTGCAACTTGCGGCCGAAGCCAAGCAGACCCTGAGCTTCCCGCTCACCGCACGCGAGGGCCACAGCGTGGCCAACGTGCGCGTGCGCGTGGGCGGCAACGGCTTCCAGGCCGACCGCCATTACGACCTGCCGGTACGCGCGGCGTGGCCGCAGGTGCTGCGCTCGCGCACGCTGGTGCTCGACCCGCTGGCCCCCGTCACGCTGGGCGCCGGTGATATGGAAGGGTTGATGGCCGATTCGATCGACGCGCGCATGGTGGTCAGCGCATTGCCGCCGATTCCCTTCGCCGCCGCGCTGAAGGGCGCGCTCGAATATCCGTATGGATGCGCCGAACAGACCACCAGCAAGGGCTACGCCGCGCTGATGCTCGACGAGGCCACCGCCCGGATGCTCGGCGTCACCGGCCTGGATGCCGCCAAGCGCCGCGAGCGCATGGAGGGCGCCCTCGGCCGGCTGGCCTCGATGCAGATCGGCAGCGGCCACTTCTCGATGTGGGGCGGCGATGACGACTACAGCAACCCGTGGCTGACGCCGTACATCGCCGAGTTCCTGCTCGACGCCAAGGAGGCCGGCTTCGCGGTGCCCGACACCGTGCTGCAGAAGACGCTCAACCGCCTGAGCGAGGACCTGCTCAGCGGCGGCAACGCGTTCTACGGCTACGACCGCCGCGAGAGCCTGCGCTTTGCCAACCAGGCGTGGTCGGGCTACGTGCTGGCCCGCGTCAACCGCGCGCCGCTCGGCACGCTGCGCGCCTTGTACGACAACGACCGCAGCAAGGCGGCCACGGGCCTGGCACTGGTGCACCTGGGCGTGGCGTTGTCGCTGCAGGGCGACCGCAAGCGCGGCGAGGCGGCGATCGCCGAGGGGTTCGCCAAGGGCCGCGATGAAAGTTCCGGCTGGTTCGGCGACTACGGCACCGCGATCCGCGACGATGCGTTGATGATGGCGCTGGTGCACGAGCGCGGGCTTTCCAAGCCCGCCTACGACGCGCGCACCGTGCCGCTGGGGCAGGCGCTGGAAGCGCGGCGTGGCGATGGCCGCGGCAACCTGTGGCTGAGCACGCAGGAGCAGGTGGCGCTGGCGCGGCTGGGCAAGGCACTGGCCGCCGACAACAGCCGGACCGTGTCCGGCACGCTGGAAGTGGGCGGCGCCGGCGAGGCCATCGCGCCGACCCGCGTGTTCGGCCATGGCTTCGACGGCGCCGCGCTGGCGCAGGGCGTGCGCTTCCTGCCGCAGGGCGAGGCGCCGATGTACGCCAGCGTGGAAGTGGCCGGCATCCCGCGCCAGGCACCGGCGGCCGACAGCAGCCAGATCCAGGTCGAGCGCAGCTGGTACGGCACCGACGGCAAGCCGTGGAAGCCGGGTCCGCTGAAGGAAGGCGAGGCACTGATCGTGCAGGTGCGCATCACCGCCAAGACCGACATGCCCGACGCGTTGCTCACCGACCTGCTGCCGGCCGGCCTGGAGATCGAGAACTTCAATCTCGGCGACGCCGCGCAGTGGGCCGACGTGGTCGTGGACGGCATCCAGGTCAACGAACGCGGCGACGCGGCCGAGGTCCGCCACGAGGAGTTCCGCGACGACCGCTACGTGGCCGCGCTCAAGCTCTCCGGCGGCGATCCCGCGCGTGTGTTCTATCTCGTGCGCGCGGTGACGCCGGGGACGTATCAGGTGCCCCCGTCGATCGTCGAAGACATGTACCGGCCTGCGCTGCGCGGCATCGGCCGCGTCGCGCCGGAGACGATCACCGTGGTGCAGCCGTAGCCCCACCGGGCGCCGGCCCGCGCCGGCGCCCTGCGTTCCACCGCCATGCCCGAACCTTCCGCCGCTTCCGCCGTTCGCCCGCGCCGCTCCCGCTGGACCTGGCTGCGCTGGAGCGTGGCCGCGCTGCTGGCGTTGCTGCTGGTACTCGACGCGCTGTGCCCGCCGCCGCTGCCCCGGGCGCCGGACGTCTCCACGCTGGTGGTCGCCGCCGATGGCACGCCGCTGCGCGCCTTCGCCGACCGCGATGGCGTGTGGCGCTATCCGGCCACGCCGGCCACCGTCTCGCCGTTGTACCTGCAGGCGCTGCTGACCTACGAGGACCGCGGCTTCTACCGTCATCCGGGCGTCAATCCGTGGGCGCTGCTGCGCGCCGGGGGACAGTGGCTGCGCGCCGGCCATGTCGTCTCGGGGGGCTCGACGCTGACCATGCAGGTCGCGCGCATCCTGGACCCGCACACGCGCACGCCGTGGGGCAAGCTCAAGCAGATGCTGCGCGCGCTGCAGCTGGAGACGCGGCTGAGCAAGGCGCAGATCCTGCAGCTGTACCTGGAGCGCGCGCCGTATGGCGGCACCATCGAAGGCGTGGAGGCGGCGAGCTGGGCATATCTCGGCAAACCCGCCGCACGGCTTTCGCATGCCGAGGCGGCACTGCTGGCGGTGCTGCCGCAGTCACCCAGCGCGCTGCGCCCGGATCGCCATCCCGAGCGCGCCCGCGCCGCGCGCGACAAGGTGCTCGACCGCATGGCCACGCTCGGGGCATGGACCCCGGCGCAGGTGGCCGACGCCCGCATCGAACCGGTGGTCGCGCGTGCATTGCAGCCCCCCTTGCATGCCGCGCTGCTCGCCGAACGCCTGCGTGCCGCGCATCCCGGGCACGCGCGCATCACCAGCACGCTCGATGCGCAGCTGCAGCGCACGCTGGAAGAGCGCGTGGCCAGCTATTTCTCGCAGTTGCCCGAGCGCACCTCCGCCGCACTGCTGGTGGTGGACAACCAGACGCTGGAGGCGCGCGCCTACGTCGGCTCGGTCGCCTTTACCGACGCGCGGCGGCAGGGCTACGTGGACATGGTGCGCGCGTGGCGCTCGCCGGGCTCCACGCTCAAGCCGTTCCTCTACGGCATGGCACTGGACGACGGCCTGATCCATTCCGAGAGCCTGCTCGTCGATGCGCCGCAGAGCTTCGGCGGTTATCGACCGGGCAACTTCGACGCAGCGTTCAACGGCCCGATCGGCGCGGCCAGCGCACTGCGGTTGTCGCTCAACGTGCCGGCCGTGGACCTGCTCGACCGCGTCGGCCCGGCGCGCTTCGCCGCGCGGCTGGACAACGCCGGCATCCACCTGCGCTTCCCCCGCGGCGGCGCTCCGAACCTGGCGTTGATCCTGGGCGGCACGGGCGCGCGGCTGGAGGACCTGGTCGGGGCATTCGCTGCGCTCAACCGCGGCGGCATCGCCGGCCGCGTGCGTTACCAGGCCGGGGACCCGGTGCTGGAGCGCAGGCTGGTGTCGCCCGGCGCGGCGTGGATCGTGCGTGAGGTGCTGGAAAGCAATCCACGACCGGGCTATGGCACGGGCATGTTCGATACCGCGCGCCGTCCGCGCGTGGCGTGGAAGACCGGTACCAGTTATGGCTACCGCGATGCCTGGGCGCTGGGGAGCACGCGGCGCTATACCGTCGGCGTGTGGGTGGGGCGCCCCGATGGCACGCCGCTGCCCGGCCAGTACGGCGCAATCACCGCGTTGCCGCTGATGTTCGAGGTGGTCGATGCGCTGCCCCGCCAGGCGTCCGACGCAGGCCCGGCGCCGATGCCGCCCAGCGTGAGCCAGCTCGACATCTGCTGGCCGAGCGGCGAAGCGGCGGACACGTTGCCGCCTGCGCTATGCGCGCGGCGACGCGAAGCGTTCGCCCTCGATGGCGCGGTGCCGCCGACGTTCGCCGAGCGTGACGCCCGGCTGTGGCGCGCCGGGCGCGAACGTTACCGGGTGGATGCGCGCAGCGGGCTGCGCCTGTCCAGCGCGTGCCGGCAGCCGCACGACGAGCGCCTCCACGAGATCGTCCGCTGGCCGGCGTTGGCCTCGCCGTGGTTGACCGAGGCGGAGCGTCGCCAATCGCGCCCGCCACCCCTGTCGCCGGATTGCCTCGCCGACGGCGTGGATACCGGCGGCGAGCTGCGCATCCAGGGCCTGGTCGATGGCGCGGTGCTGGCCGTGGCGCCGGGTAGCCAGCGCGGCGTGCGCTTGCAGCTGCGCGCGCTGGGTTCGGATGCGGGGATCGACTGGCTGCTGGACGGCCGCGCGATTGGCCGCAGCGAAGGCAGCGCGATGTTCACCCACGTCTTCGACCAGCCCGGCGAGCACAGCCTGGCCGCGCTGGCGGGCGATGGCGCGTGGGTGCGGCTGAAATTCCGCGTGCTGGAATGAGCCCCCGCCCGTCCGGGCGAGGGCTGGTGCGCATTACGAACCGATCCAGCCGTCGAGCAGGTCGGCGAACTCGTCGGCGTGTTCCTCTTCCTGCGCGAGGATGTGCTCCAGGATGCGCTTGGTCGTGGTGTCCTTGTCGCCGATGAAGTCGATCATCTCGCGATAGCTGTCGATGGCGATACGCTCGGCGATGAGGTTCTCGCGCACCATGTCGCGCAGGTCGGTGCCTTCCTTGTACTCGGCGTGCGAGCGGGCGGTGAGCGTGTCCGGGTTGAGGTCCGGCTCGCCGCCCAGCTGCACGATGCGCTCGGCGAGTTTGCCGGCGTGTTCCTGTTCCTGCTTGGCGTGTTCCAGGAATTCGGCCTTGATCGAATCGGCGAGCATGCCCTTGGCCATGAAGTAATGGCGGTAGTAGCGCAGCACGCACACGTATTCGGTGGCGAGGGCGGCGTTGAGCAGCTTGATCACCGCCTCGCGATCGGCGTGGTAGGTCTGGGTGACCGCGCCGTCCTCCACGTTCTTGCGTGCATTGGCACGCAGCGTGGCGGTATCGGTGATGCCCTCGGGCATCTTCTTCTGCGGTGCGGGCTTGCTGGCGGGTTGGGCTGGCTTGGGCATGGCTTGCCTTTCCTGTAGTGGCGATCGATACGATCGGGAGCTATTGCGGCAGGTGCGAGAGCACGTAGTCGGCCGCGGAAACCTTGAATTCACCGGGGTCTTCGACGAACAACGCCTTGACCACGCCGTCCTCGGCGTACAAGGCGAATCGACGCGACCGCAGCCCCATGCCCGAAGCGCTGGCGTCCATCTCCAGGCCCAGCGCGCGGGTGAGTTCGGCGTTGCCGTCGGAGACGAACTGCAGCCCTTCCGGCGCGGACTGGCTGCGGCCCCAGGCGCGCATGACGAACGGGTCGTTCACCGCCATGCAGTAGACCTCGATGCCACGCTGGCGGAACTGGTCGAAGTGTTCGATGTAGCCCGGCAGGTGCTTCTCCGAGCAGGTCGGGGTGAACGCGCCGGGGATGGCGAACAGCACCACCTTGCGACCCTCGAACAGCGCGCGGGTGTCGACGCTCTCCATGCCCTCGCGCAGGCGCTTGAGCACGACTTCGGGAATGCGGTCACCAACCTGGATGGTCATCGGGTGGACTCCTGTGGATGAAGGAAGACTAAAAATCGGCAGGGGAAGGCCGCGTCAACGTCTTGAAAGCCGCACGCCGGCGCCTATCTCCCGGAGCAGGGCGGAGATCACCGCCACCCCTTTCCAGGAGAACACCATGAACGTCGTACGTTACCGCCGCTGGCCGCAGGCCGCCGACCTGGCGCCGCTGTTCGGCTGTACCGCCTTCGCCGGCACCGCCGCCAACGCCGAGCAGTGGCAGCCGCGCGTGGACATCCGCGAGGAACCGGAAGCCTTCGTGCTGCAGGCCGATCTGCCGGGCATCGACCCGGCGCAGATCCAGGTGCAGATGGACCGCAACGTCCTTTCCATCAAGGGCGAGCGCGCGGCCGCCACGCTGGCCGAGGGCCAGCGCAGCCTGCTGAGCGAGCGCCGCACCGGCGGCTTCGAACGCCGCTTCGCGCTGCCCGAGACCGCCGACGCCGAGGGCATCACCGCCACGGGCAGGCACGGGGTGCTGGAGATCCGCATCCCGAAGAAGGCTGAATCGGCCCCGCGCCGGATCGTGGTGGGCGAGGCGCACTGAGCCCCGCCCGGTTCCTCACGGCCAGCCCGTAGAATGGGTGGCGGCGATCACGCCGCCGCCGACGGCCCGCGGTCGCGAGACGGCGGGCCGTTGTCATTTCCGAGGTGATGGATGGAATTCAAGGATTACTACGCGACCCTGGGCGTGGAGCCCAGCGCAGGCGAAGCGGAGATCAAGACGGCCTATCGCCGGCTCGCTCGCAAATACCACCCCGACGTCAGCAAGGAAGCCGGTGCGGAGGACAAGTTCAAGGCCGTCAACGAGGCCTACGAGGCGCTGCGCGATCCGCAGAAGCGCGCCGCCTACGACCAGTTGCGCGCGCAGGGCTACCGCCCCGGCGAGGAGTTCCATGCGCCGCCGAATTTCAACGGCGCGCAGGGCTTCGACTTCGAGGAGATCTTCGGCAACGGCGGCGCCGGCGGTGGCTTCTCGGACTTCTTCGAGAGCCTGTTCGCCAGCCAGCGCGGCGGCCGCGCGCGCGGCGGTGCAGGTCCGCAGCCGCGCGGCGATACCCGTGCCAAGCTCGCCGTGCCGCTGGAAGCGGTGTATTCGGGCGACAGCGTGCGCATTACGGTCAACGGCAAGCAGTTGGACGTGCGGGTGCCCAAGGGCGTCACGCCGGGCCAGGTGATCCGCCTGGCCGGGCAGGGCAGCCAGGGCGGCAACCTGCTGCTGGAAATCGAATACGCCGCGCATCCGCAGTTCGAGGTGGATGGGCACAACATCCTGTACACGCTGCAGGTGACGCCGTGGCAGGCCGCGCTGGGTACTTCGATCGGCGTGCCGACGCTGGGCGGCGAGGTCGAGCTGAAGATTCCGGCCGATTCCGACGCCGGTCGCAAGCTGCGCCTGCGTGGACGCGGGTTGCCGGGCACGCCGGCCGGCGACCAGATCGTGGAACTGGAAATCCTCGCCCCGGCCCCCACGGACGAGGCGCAGAAAAAGGCCTATCGCAATCTCGCCAAGGCGTTCGGCGAGAGCGTGTAAGGCCGCTTCGGGACGGAATAAAAAAGGCGCCGCGAAAGCGGCGCCTTTTTCGTGCTGCACGAGGGCGTGGGTCAACCGACCGGGCTGTCGTCGGCGCGGCTGAAGATGCGCTCGATCACTTCGGAAAGCTCGTCCTCGGAGAACGGCTTGGTGATGTAGGCGCGGGCTCCCTGGCGCATGCCCCACATGCGGTCGGTGTCCTGGTCCTTGGTGGTCACCAGGATCACCGGGATGTTCTGCGTGCTCGGCTCGCGCTTGAGCGTGCGCGTGGCCTGGAAACCGTTGAGGTTGGGCATCACCACGTCCATCAGCACCAGGTCCGGCAGCGAGGCCTTGGCCGCTTCCACGCCGGCGGCGCCATCGGTGGCGGTGATGGTCTCGTGGCCCAGCTTCTCCACGATGCGCTGGATGCCCAGCAACTGCGAAGGCGAATCGTCGACGATCAGGATGCGCGCCATGTGGTTCCCCGTGAGTGCCGAAGGAGTGTAGTGCCAGTGCCGCGGCGCCGGATAGGGGGCGCGGCGGGTATCGGCGAAGGTCAGTCGATCCGCACCACGGTGCGTCCGAAGGACTGCCCGGCCAGCATCGCCTCGAACACCGCCGGCAGGCCGTCCAGGCCCACTTCGCGGGTACAGATGCGGTCCAGGTGGCGCGGCCGCCACGGGCCGGCCAGCTGCGCCCAGACTTCCTCGCGGATGTCGCGCGCGCTGCCCGACGAGCCGATCCCCAGCAGCGACACGCCGCGCAGGATGAAGGGCATCACCGTCATGTCCAGTTCGGCCGAGGCGGCCAGCCCGGCCGAGGCGACGCTGCCGTAGGGCACGGTCTGGGCGAGCAGGCTGACCAGCATCGGGCCGCCGACGTTGTCCAGGCCGCCGCCGTAGCGCGCCGTTTCCAGCGGCTTGGTGGTCTGCAACGCCTCGCGGCCGAGCACCTCGGCGGCGCCGATGCCACGCAGGAACGCCGCGCGGTCGGCCTTGCCGCTCACCGCGTGCACCTCGAAGCCGGCGCCGCTGAAGATATCCACTGCCAGCATGCCCACCCCGCCGGTGGCGCCGGTGACCAGCAGCGGGCCCATCGCTGGTACCTGGCGGTTGTCGCGCAGGCGCAGCAGCGCCAGTGCCGCGGTGTAGCCGGCGGTGCCGATCACCATTGCCTCGCGCAGGTCCAGGCTGGCCGGCAGCGCGATCACCGCCTCCGATGGCAGGCGTACGTACTGGGCATAGCCGCCATCGCGCGTTTCGCTCAGGCCGCAACCGGTGGCCAGCACCGCATCGCCCTCGCGGTAGGCCGGGTCGGTGGAGGCCACGACGCGGCCGGCCACGTCGATGCCGCCCACCAGCGGGAAGCGGCGCAGGATGCGGCCCTTGCCGGTGCCGGCCAGCGCATCCTTGTAGTTGACCGACGACCAGGCCGCGCGCACCACCACCTCGCCCGGCGCCAGGTCCTCCAGGCCGATGGATTCCAGCCCGGCGCGGTGACCGGCGTCCTGGCCATGGATTCGGAAGGCGGTGAACTTCGCGGGGACGGACATGGGCGTACTCGCCGGTGAACGGGGGAGCGGGCACGATAGCCGCTCCCGCTGGGCGGGTGGGCCCCTTCTTGTAGAATCGGGCGACAGAACCCAAATCGGGGTTTTCCGGGTGCCGATGTGCCCGACCTTCAGATGGAGCGTGCATGGCCTGGAATACACCCGGCAGCAAGGGGCCTGATGGCCCGGAAGACAATCGCCGTGGCGGCTGGAAGCCGAGCGGTGGCAACGGCGGCGGCGGTTGGGGCGGCATGCCCGGGCAGTTCCGCGATCTCTTCGATGGCGGCGTGTGGCGCTGGGTCCTGCTGGCGGTCGTGCTGCTGGTGCTGTTCTCCAGCTTCCAGCTGATCCGCGAACAGGACCGCGGCGTGGTGCTGCGCTTTGGCCAGTATTCGCGCACGCTGCAGCCGGGGCCGAATTTCAAGCTGCCGTGGCCGATCGAATCGGTGATCAAGGTCAACGCGACCGAGATCAAGACCTTCAGCAACCAGATGCCGGTGCTCACGCGCGACGAGAACATCGTCAACGTCGAACTCAACGTGCAGTACCGCGTGGACGACCCGCGCCAGTACAAGTTCGGTACCTTCGATGCGGACCAGGTGCTGCAGCAGGCCGCGCAGAGCGCGGTGCGCGAGCAGGTCGGCCGTTCGGACCTCAATGCGGTGCTCAACAACCGCGGCCCGCTGGCCACCGCCGCGCGCGAGCGGCTGCAGGCCTCGCTCACCGCCTACAACACCGGCCTGGTGGTGACCGGCCTGACCCTGCCCAACGCGCGTCCGCCGGATGAAGTGAAGCCGGCCTTCGACGAGGTCAACGGCGCCCAGCAGGTGCGCGAGCGCCTGATCAACGAGGCCCAGGCCTATGCCGCCAAGGTGGTGCCCGAAGCGCGCGGCCGTGCCGCCAGCACGCGTACCGTGGCCGAGGGTTACAAGGAAGCGGTGACCGCCAAGGCCCAGGGTGACGCGGATCGCTTCAGCCTGCTCCAGCAGCAGTACGTTGGCGCGCCGGACGTCACCCGCAAGCGGCTGTGGCTGGAAACCGTGCAGGACGTGCTCTCCCAGAACCGCAAGGTCATCGGCGGCGATGGCCGCCAGCTGATCTACGTGCCGATGGCCGACGCGGCCGCCAAGCCGGCCGGCCAGCTGCCGACGATGTCATTGCCGAGCGTGCTCTCGCAGGACAGCGGCAGCAGCGCCGCGCCGCTGGGCGCGGAAAGCATCCGCAACCCGGAGCGCGGACCGCGCCCGGCCGGTCGTGACGGGAGTGAACGATGAAACAGTCGATCTGGATCGCCGTGGCGGTGATCGTGTTGCTGGGCCTGATGGGCTCGGCGTTCGTGGTGCGCGAGGACCAGACCGGCATGGTGCTGAACCTCGGCCGCGTGGTGCGCTCGGACCTCAAGCCGGGGCTGCACTTCAAGATCCCGGTGGTGGAGACGGCGCGGGTGTTCGACCGCCGCTTCAAGGTGCTCAACACCGCCCCGGCACGCTACTTCACCGCCGAGCAGAAGGATGTCAGCGTCGACTTCTTCGCCATTGGCTACATCTCCAACGTGGCGGATTTCTACCGTGCGACCGGCGGCGAGGAATCGGTGGCCGACGCGCGGCTGGCGCCGATCATCACCGACTCGCTGCGCAACCAGATCAATGCGCGCACGTTGCAGCAGCTGGTGTCGGGCGACCGCAGCGAACTGATTGCCGGCCAGCTGGCGGGCATCAACGCGGCGATCAAGGGCCTGGGCATGCAGATCACCGACCTGCGCATCAAGCAGATCGACCTGCCCGCCGACAGCCAGATCATCAACGACGTCTACGAGCGCATGCGCGCCCAGCGCAAGCAGGAGGCGAGCAAGCTGCGCGCCGAGGGCGAGGAGCAGTCGCTGAGCATCCGCGCACAGGCCGACCGCGAGGCGACGGTGATCGTGGCCGATGCCGAGCGCGATGCGCAGAAGCTGCGCGGCGAAGGCGATGCGGAAGCGGCGCGCATCTACGGCAAGGCGGCCTCGGCCGACCCGTCGTTCTACGCGTTCTACCGCAGCCTGGAGGCCTACCGGAACTCGATGGCCGACGGCAACGGGGTGATCGTGCTCGACAAGAACGACCCGTTCCTGCAGTACTTCAAGGGCGATCGCTGAGCAGCTCGCCGCTTCGAGGAAGGCCGCCCGCGGGCGGCCTTTTTCGTTTGTAGCGCGGCCCTGCACATGCCTGAACGAGAAGGGGTGGTGGCGGTCACCGGAAACCCGGATAATGCACAAAAGCCGGCCGGGTCATCCCGTTCGGCTTTTTCCGTGTCTGGGCCGGCATGTGCCGGTACCACCCCGTTTGGTGGCGCCATCAGGCAGTCCCGGCCAGGACACGATCAATCCATCAGCGGCCCCGATGGCCGCCCGCAAAGGAGTTACCCGTCATGGGTCAGTCTGTCGTCGTGCTCGGCGCCCAGTGGGGCGATGAAGGCAAAGGCAAGATCGTCGATCTGCTCACCGAGGAAATCGGTGCCGTCGTGCGTTTCCAGGGCGGCCACAATGCCGGCCACACCCTCGTCATCAACGGCAAGAAGACCGTCCTGCACCTGATTCCCTCCGGCATCCTGCGCGACGACGCGCTGTGCCTGATCGGCAACGGCGTGGTGATCTCGCCGGCCGCGCTGAAGAAGGAGATCGAGGAACTGGAGACCTCCGGCGTGGAAGTGCGTTCGCGCCTGAAGATCTCGCCGGCCGCGCCGCTGATCATGCCGTACCACATCGCCCTGGACCAGGCGCGCGAGAAGGCTGCCGGCGGCAAGGCCATCGGCACCACCGGCCGCGGCATCGGCCCGGCATACGAGGACAAGGTGGCGCGCCGCGGCATCCGCATCGCCGACCTGCACTATCCCAAGCAGTTGGAAGAACTGCTGCGCACGGCGCTGGATTACCACAACTTCGTGCTGACGAAGTACCTGGGCACCGAGGCGGTGGATTTCCAGAAGACCTTCGATGAAGCGCTGGCCTTCGGCGAGTACGTGCAGCCGATGAAGTCCGATGTCGCCGGCATCCTCCACGAGCTGCGCAAGCAGGGCAAGCGCGTGCTGTTCGAGGGCGCGCAGGGCGCGCTGCTGGATATCGACCACGGCACCTACCCGTACGTGACCAGCTCCAACACCACCGTTGGCGGTGCGCTGGCCGGCACCGGCGTGGGCGCGCAGTCGATCGACTACGTGCTGGGCATCGCCAAGGCCTACGCCACCCGCGTGGGCGGCGGTCCGTTCCCGACCGAACTGGACGACGAGATCGGCCAGGGCATCCGCGACCGCGGTGCCGAGTACGGCGCCTCGACGGGCCGTCCGCGCCGTTGCGGCTGGATGGACATCGTCGCGTTGAAGCAGGCCGTGCAGATCAACGGCATCAGCGGCCTGTGCATCACCAAGCTCGACGTGCTCGACGGCATGGAGAAGCTCAAGATCTGCATCGCCTACGAATACCGCGGCAAGCGCACCGAGTACGCGCCGCTGGACGCGCAGGGCTGGGAAGAGTGCACCCCGGTGTACTTGGAGTTCCCGGGCTGGAACGAGAACACCCACGGCATCACCGAGTGGGAGAAGCTGCCGCCGGCCGCGCGCGCCTACCTGCGTTCGCTGGAGGAACTGGCCGGCTGCCCGATCTCCATCGTCAGCACCGGCCCGGACCGCGACCACACCATGGTGTTGCAGGACCCGTTCGCCTGATCCAGGCGTCCGGCCGCAAAACGAAAAGCCCCGCTTCGGCGGGGCTTTTCTTGTTCGCACGGTCGGGACGATCACATCGCGGCAGGTCCGCGCCGCGCCTGGTCCGCGTTGACCGCCGACAGCGCCGCCCACAACGCGGCCAGGTTGATCACCAGCTGCAGTTCGGCCGACTTGCTGTCATCGCCATTGCGCCAGCGCCGCGCATCCTCCCGGGCCTCGTCGGGCAGCATGGCCAGCAGGCTGGCATCGTCCATCGCGCGTGCCGAACGCTGCAGGCGCAGCGACAGGCGCACGGCCGCCACCAGCCGCGCCACGGTATGGAGGGTGGATGCCGCGGCGATCACCACCAGCACGGTGCGCAGCAGGTCTTCGTGGGCCCAGCCGGGCACCGCTTCCATCGCCGCGGCCAGGCCCAGCGCCAGGGTGCGCCACAGCGGCCAGTCACGGCGGGTGCGCTGCGGCCAATGCACCAGCAGGCCGCCGAAGGCGATGGCGCAGGCGGCCAGCGCGATCAGGTCATGGGAACTGAGCGCCATCCAGGTCAGGGTCGCCCCGGCCAGGCCCAAGGCCAGCCATGGCGGCGGCAGCAGGCGGCGCAGGTAATCCAGCCCGACCCCCTGGACCAGAAGGGTAAGACTGCGCTCGCGGGGAATCGCGGTCATCGGCGGCACGGCTCGTGTTGACTGGATGGCATCGTGGCCGTGGCGGTGTCGTAGAAAGGTCGGATCGCGCCGGTCCTGCCGGCCTGTCCCGATCATCCATCATCCGGGGGGCGGATTGCACGCGGGTGACGGGGTCACCGGCAGGTACCTGAACGGGCGGGGCGCCTGGCGTGCGCGGCCGTCCGGGCGCCCCGGCGCGGGCCGGCCACGGGCCGAAGGCGCGCGGCCCGGGGCAGCCCCGCGCGATCTCAGGACCTGAGCTCCAGGATCGGCGCGAATCCGCCGAAGATCATGCGCTTGCCGTCGAACGGCATCGGGTTGTCCTGCATGCGCGGGTCTTCCATCATCTTCTTCATGCCCGCATCGCGGGTGGCCTTGTCGGGCCACTCGATCCAGGAAAACAGCACGGCCTCGTCCTCGCGCGCGTCCACCGCGCGGAAGAAATCGGTCTGCTTGCCGCGCGGTACATCGTCGCCCCAGCACTCCACCACGCGCAGCGCGCCGAACTCGATGATCAGTGCATCGCCCTCGCGGGCATGGGCCAGGAATTTCTCGCGGTTGGCGGTGGGCACCGCCATCACGAAACCGTCGATATACGACATGGAATCCTCCGCTGGGACGCGACGGGATGCGCGCCTTCCTTCTTGCAACGGATGGCCCGGCGCGGAATCGACATGGCGCCTCAGTGATTCAGCTGCCGCGCACAAGCCTTAACCGGCGTCGGCGCGCCCGCTGGCATAGGCCAGCCCGTCGCGCAGCTGGGCCAGGAACTCGGGTTGGGCGAAGATCGCCTCGGTATGGCCCAGCCCGGTGTACCAGGCGCGGCCGCCGTCGTAAGCGTGGTGCCAGGCGATGGGGTGGTCGGTGCCCATGCGGCCGCCCTCGTAGAGGCGCTCGTCGAGCGTGGCGATCACCTGCACCTGCCCGCGCGGATTGCGGTCGTAGTTGTAGAACTCATCGTGCACCGGCCAGGGGGCGGCCGTCGGTGCGCCATCGCGTTCCGGCTGGACGCGGCTGTGCTGCAGACCCGGCGGATGATCCTGGAAGTATGCGCCGACCAACGCGCCGTACCACGGCCAGTCGTACCCGGTGTCGGCGGCCGCGTGCACGCCCACGAAGCCGCCGCCGTTGCGCACGAATGCCTCCATCGCGCGCTGCTGTGTCGCATCGAGCACGTTGCCGGTGGTGCTGGCGAAGATCACCACGCGATAGCGCGCCAGGTTCTCCGGCGTGAACTTGCCGGCATCCTCGGTGGCATCGGCGGCCAGCCCCATCGATTCGGCCAGCCGCACCAGCGTGCGCACCGCCACGGGGATGGAATCATGGCGAAAGCCCACCGTGCGGCTGAAGACCAGTACGCGGTCGGGAGGCGCGGCGGCGGCGGGCATCACGGTCAGGCTCAAGGCGCACAGGGCGAGCAGGGTGGAGAGCAGGCGGGGCATGGCGGGGTGATTCTGGCACCGATCCGCATCGCGTGGCGTAAGCTGCCCTGGCCTGCTTGTTGCCTTGGGGAATCTCGTGGCCGATGTCGACGCGCACTTCTACGACCGGGCCGATGCCCTGATCGAATTGGCCAATGCCCAGCTCGCCGGCGCCTCGCGTGCGCAGGTGGGCGATTCGCTGTTGTACGCGGCCGCGCGCTTCCATGCCTGGAGCGGTGCCTGTGGCCAGGGCTCGGCCGCGGACATGGGGAAGGCCAGGGCGCAACTGCTGGAGCAGTTCGTCAGCCATTACCGCGCCATGCTGGAAGCCAACCTCGACGATTACGTCGCGCATTTCGACCAGTACATGCAGTCACGCCAGTTGCCACGGTGAAGCCTGAAAAAAAAGCCCCGGGTCGCGCGCAGGCACGACCCGGGGCAAGGCCATCACGTCACGCCGTTACAGCGCGATACGCAGGCCCAGGTTGACGCTGTTGTTGTCCACGCCATCGCCCTGTTCGGCGCTCACCCCGCCGTACAGGTAGCTCGAAGCACCGAGCTTCAGCGTGCCGTCCAACTGCGCGCGGGCGAAGCGGCGGGTATCGGCCGAGTGCAGCAGGACCGCCTCGTTCCCCAACGAGGTCAGCACGTCTGCCTGGCGGGCCTGGCCGTAGTTGATGCCCGCATCGACGCCCACGCGCCAAGTGAAGCGGCTGCGCAGCGGATCGGCATCCAGCGAACCGACCGCCAGTCCCGCCTGCACGCGGCCGCCATCGTCGTCATAGCGCGCCACGTCCAGCGCGGACAGGGCGTTGCCCTGTTCCTGGAAGCCGTCGCGCTCGACCTTCTGCCAACTCGCGCGCAGCGAGGGCGTCCAGCGCACGCCGGCCGCGGCGAACGGCACGCTGGCGCCAGCGCTGGCCAGGCGCGTGGTGCCCGACGCGCGGCCGGCCAGCACGCCGGTGCCCAGCGCATCCGCACGCTCGCTCTTCCAGTCGTCGCTGCTGTAGGACACCACGCCATCGACGATCACCGGGCCCAGGCGCGCGGCCGCGTAGAGCATCAACGCATCGCTGTCGAGCTGGTTGTCGAGCGTGCCGTCCAGTTCCGAGCGGGTCGTGGCCAGGCCCGCGCCCCACAGCAGGTGGTAGGAACGGTAGATGTCGATGCCGGCCGAAGCGCGGCGCTGGTCGCCGGAGAGGCGGCCGGCGTAGCGGTCGGCGTCCACGTCCAGGTTGCTCGTGCCCAGGTTCGCCCACAGCAACTGCTCGACCGGCACCTCGGCCGAGGACAGCAGCGCGGTATCGCCCAGGCGCGCGGCCACGTCCTGCGCCAGCGCATGGGCGCCGGCCTGTGCCAGCGAGGCGAGCCTGGCCTGGTTTTCGCCGGTCAGCGCCGTGAGCGTGGCCGGCAGGGACTGGGCGTCCTGCGCCCACACCTCGCGCAGCAGGTCCTTCTGGTCCTGGTCGGCGGTGCCGGTGTCGTTGCGCTGCACCAGCGCGTCCAGCGCATCGGCGGTGGCGAGCACGTTGCCGTTGGCGTCGTCGAGTTCGGCGCGGTAGGAGGACGGCGACACGTACAGGTCGATGTCGTAGCCGGTGATGTAGTAGACCTGGAAGCGGGTGCCCTCGGCCAGGCCGCTGGTCGGCTGCAGCACGTTGGCGAAAGTGCCGGTCACGCCGCCCTGGCCGCTGACGATGCGGAACATGTCGCCCACCTTCGGAGTGAAGGTGTTGCTGGCGTCGCCGCTGATGCCGCGCAGTACCGGCGCCAGGGTGCCGTTGGCCGCGAACACCGCATCGGTGCCGGTGAGCAGCACGCGCGAATAGTTGCCCGCGCCGGTGCCAGTGCCGTAGCCGTCGATGTCCACCTGCAAGGTGCCGTTGGCGGTCATGTTGATCGACCCGCTCACCGTCAGCGTGCCGGGTGAATTGCCCGCCGCCAGCGTGCCGTCCACGTTGACGTTGCCGGCCACGTTGCCGATGCCGCGCAGCGTGCCGTCGTGTTCCACCTGCACGCGGCTGTCGAGGTTGCCGTTGACGCTGAGGATGCCTTCATTGACGCAGGTACCGTTGGCCATTACAGCCGCGCCGGTGATCGCCAGGCGGCCCGCGCCGCTCTTGATGAAGCAGCCGCTCGTCTGCGTGCCATCGACATTGCCGGACAGCAGCGTGGTGGTGCCGGCGTCGACGCTGAAGCTGCTGGCGCCGGTGACGGTCAGCGGCTGGGCGAGCGCGGCGTTGACCGCGCTGTGCAGGGTGGCGCCGTTGAGCTGCACCTCGCCGCTGCCGAGCGCGCCGGCGTTGGCCAGCGTCACGGTGCCGCCGTTGATCGCGGTGCCGCCGCTGTAAGCATTGGCGCTGGAGAGCACCAGGTTGCCCGCACCGTTCTTCACCAGCTGGCCGGTGCCCTCGATGCCGCCGCCCAGGGTGAGCGTGCTGCCGGCGGTGGTGTCGAATGTGCCGTGGCCATCGAGCGTGACATCGCGCGCGCTGTTCACGTCGGTGGTAGTCGCCAGGGTGCCGCCATGGAAGGACAGCGCGTTGGCGGCGTCGCCCAGGTTGGCGTCGTCGGAGATCTGCAGCGTGCCGCCGTTGAGCGTCGTGCCGCCGGTGTAGGTGTTGTGGCCGGAGAGCACGAGCAGGCCCTCGTTGACCGTGGTGCCGCCGGCATGGCTCAGCGTGCCGCCCAGGTCGAGATTGCCCTGGCCATTCTTGACCAGCCCGCCAACGCCGGACACATCGCCGCTGCTGCTGAAGGTGGTGCCGGTGGCAGTGACGAACATGCCATCGCCGGCGAGGGTGACGTGACGGCTGCTATCCACATCACCGGTACTTTCCAGCACGCCGCCGTTGAAGGTCAGGCCGCCGTCGACCGCGCCGAGGTTGTCGTCGCTGGAAATCTGCAGCATGGCCTGCTGGATCAGCGTGCCGCCGGTGTAGGTGTTGTGGCCGGACAGCACCTGCGTGCCGCCCGTCAGCGACACGCCGCCGTCGCCGGCCAGGGTGCCGCCGAAGTCGCCGTGGCTGTCGGTGAGTTCCAGGCCGTTCTGGCCCAGCGTCACGGTGCCGGTGCCCGACAGCGACTTGAGGCTGACGTCGCCGTTGGACTGGCTGATATCCAGGCCACCGTTGATCGTGGTCTGGCTGGAGGCGGCAATCGAGCCGGTGCCGCTCAGCGCGAGGGTGGCGCCTTCCTCGACGGTGGTGGTGCCGGTGTAGCCGTTGGTGGCGGCCAGGGTGATCGTGCCGCCGTTGCCGGAGTTCTGCACCGTCAGCGAACCCGGCGTGCCGCTGGTGGCATCGTCGATGGCGCCGGTGAAGGTGGCATCGTGGCCGGCGGCGTCCACCCAGCCGTTCTGCTCGTCGATGAAGAAGTGCTGGCTGACGGTGGTTTCGTCGTTGGATACCACCAGCGTGCCGCCTTCGAACGAGGCTTCGGTCTGGTTGCCGAGGTCGTCGGTGGTCTTCTGCGAATCGATCACGACCGGGCCGGGCGGGGTGGTGGGCGTGGTCGGGGTGGTGGGGGCGCCGCTGCCGGGGTTCGGCGCGACGGGGCCGAACGGCACGCCCTTGTCGTAGGTGGCGCCAGGCGCCTCATCCACGAACAGCACCGGGCTCAGCGCCGAGTCGCCGAGGTTGAAGGACAGGAAGCCGAGGCGATACGTGCCGGCCACGCTTACCTGGTAAGTGGCGATCTGCCAGCCGGTGGCGCCATAGCTGCCGGTGGAGTAGCTGCCGGTGCCGATGTTGGTGGCGCCCAGCAGCGCGTACTGCGCGTTCTGGTTGTTGACCACGCCGAAGATGGAGCTGTCGTCCAGGTTGACCAGCGAGGTCACCGAAGCGTCGTTGAACGGCTCGTAGTCGGTGGAGACGTACTGCCAGGCCATGGTGAAGTAGTCGCCGGCTGCCAGGGTCAGGTCCTGGTACAGCCAGGCCGAGGTGGTCGGCGTGCCGTGCATGGTCTGCGCGATGGCGCTCTGGCTGCTGCCGGTAAGGCCCAGCGCGGCCGCCGCGCTGGCGAAGCTGGCCGAGTTGCTGTTGGCCTGCAGCGAGGCCATGTAGTCGCCGTAGGGCGTGACGGTCCACACGTGGGCGCCGCCAGCAGAGTCGAAGTTCTCCATGCCGGTCACCGCCGAGGCGCCGACGCCGTCCTCGCCATACTGGGTGGGGCTCTGGCTGCCGGTGGACGAATAGGTCCAGCCCGCGAGCGAACCGCTCTCGAAACCGATGTTGTTCAGGCCTGCCGCGGCCAGTGCGTGGGGCGAGGCCAGTGCGAGCAGGGTCAGCGCGGCGAGGCGATTCCATTGCGGCCGGGCTTCCTTGTGCCGACGGGTGGGACCTCCTTCATGGGTGCCCAACTCCGAGGTGACCACCCACTGCTGGACAGCCTTGCTCCAGACCACGCGAAAAATCCTGTTCATCCGTCTCGATCCCTAACCGTAAAAAAAGAGTGAAGCGCTTGGCGCCCATCACAGATCGGCTCTCGAGGGGATTCCTTGATGTGAAATATGTGAATGAAGTTGTTTTTCCTGTGGGTAAATTCGTGGTAGCCGTGGGGACCGGCCCGACTTGAGTTTTCGTACGCGGTGTGACGTCACGTCGCGCGGCGCGCGAGTCCGGGCCCCAGAAACGCAAACGGGCAGGGGATTGCATTCCCCTGCCCGCGGTGTTCGCTTGATGGCGTGGATCAGTGCAGCGACATCGAGTACGGATGCTGTGCCGGGTCGTTCGCCCAGTGGGTGTCCGGCTCGGCCTGCATGCGGAAGTGCAACTCGCCACCGGCGAGGATTTCCTCGTGGCTGATCCACGCTCGCGGCAGCGGCTTGCCGTTGAGCGTGGCCGCGCCGATGTAGGGATGCTTCGCGTCCAGCCCTTCGGCGATCACCGTGAAGCGGCGGCCATTGGGCAGGTTGAGCGTGGTGCGCGGCAGGAACGGACGGCCGATCACGTACTGGTTGCTGCCAGGCGCCACCGGATAGAAACCCAGCGCGGTGAACACGTACCACGCCGACATCTGGCCGAGATCGTCGTTGCCGGCCAGGCCATCCGGTCGCGCGGCGTACTGGCTGTCCATGATCTGCTTCAGGCGCGCCTGCGTGCGCCACGGCTGGCCGGCGTAGGCGTAGAGGTAGGCGACATGGTGGCTGGGCTCGTTGCCGTGCGCGTACCAGCCGATCAGGCCGGTGATGTCCTCCATGTGCTCGAAGACCTTGGGGTCGACCTTGGCGTCGAACACCGCGTCCAGCCGCTTGAGCAGCGCGTCCGAACCCCCGTGTGCGGCCGCCAGGCCGGCCACGTCCTGCGGCACGTACCAGGAGTACTGCCACGCGTTGCCTTCGGTGTAATCGGTGCCGTAGCCGCTGGCGGAAGGGTCGAACGGTTCGCGGAAACTCCCGTCGCGCTTGCGTGCGCGCATGAAGCCGGTGGCCGGGTCGAAGGCATGCTGCCAGTTGCCGGCACGCTTCTCGAATTCGCTGGCGACTTCCTGGCGGCCCATCTTCTGCGCCATGCGATAGATGGTCCAGTCGTCGAAGGCGTACTCCAGCGTCTTGGAGGCCGCTTCGCCTTCCTCGTCGATCGGCACGTAGCCGAGCTGGCGGTACGCGGCGATGCCGTCGTAGGGGCCATAGTTGGCGCTGGCGACCATGGCCTGCAATGCCTCGTCGGCATCGAAGCCGCCGATGCCCTTCATGTAGGCGTCGGCAATCACCGGCACGGCGTGGTAGCCGATCATGCACCACGTCTCCAGGCCGTGGAACGCCCATACCGGCAGGATGCCGTAGGCGCTTTCGCGACGCGAGGCGAGCAGCGAGTTCACCACGTCGGACGTGCGCTGCGGCGGCTGCACCAGCGTCAGCAGTGGGTGCAGGGCGCGGTAGGTGTCCCACAGCGAGAAGGTGGAGTAGTTCGTCCAGCCGTTCGCCTTGTGCACCGCGTTGTCCGGGCCGCGGTAGCGGCCATCGCTGTCCATGAACAGCGTGGGGCCGAGCAGCGTGTGGTACAGCGCGGTGTAGAAACGGGTGCGATCCTCCTGGCTGCCCTGCGCATCGATGGCCGACAGTGCCTGCGTCCATTGCGCGCGCGCGTCGCTGCGCACCTTGTCGAAGTCGAAGCCCGGCACTTCGGCATCGAGGTTGGCGATGGCGCCTTCTTCGCTTACCGGCGAGATCGCCACCTTCACCACCAGCGGCGCGCCGCCGCCGTCACCGAAATCGAACACGCCCACCAGCTGGCGGCCCTCGACCTGCGCGCGCTGCCGCGGGTCATCCGCGCCCGGCGGCGGGAAGCCTTTGTAGATCACGTTTTCCTCGGTGTCCTGCAAGGCGCTGCCGCCGAGCGGGCGCGAGAAGCGCATCGCGAAGTAGAGCTGGCGGCCCGGCGCCCAGCCACGGGTTTCGCGGAAGCCGGTGACGGTGCCATCGTCGCGCACGCGCAGCCGCGACCACAGCACCTTGCCGGGGTAGTCGTACATGCTGGTGCGCAGGTCCACCAGCACGTGGGCCGGCTTGCCTTTCGGGAAGGTGTAACGGTGCACGCCCACGCGCGCGCTGGCGGTGAGTTCGGCGCGCACGCCGTAGTCGTCCAGGGTGACGGCGTAATAGCCGGGCTGCGCCTGTTCGGTCTGGTGGCGGAAGCGCGAGGTGTAGCCGCTGCCTGGCCGGCTGACATCGCCGCGTTCGAGCTTGGGCTCGCCGCTGATCGGCATCAGCAGCACGTCGCCGAGATCGGAATGGCCCGAGCCGGAGAAGTGGGTGTGCGAGAAGCCGACGATGGTCGAATCGTCATGGCGGTAGCCGGCAGCCCAGGGATAGCCTTCCTTGCGCGACTTGATCTGCGTGTCGGGGCTGAGCTGGACCATGCCGAAGGGCACGGTGGCGCCGGGATAGGTGTGGCCTTCGCCGCCGGTGCCGATGAAAGGATCGACCGCCGTAAAGGCGGCTTCGCCCGGCGTGGCGGCCAGGGCGGTGTGGGCGACCAGCAGCAGGGCGGCCAGCCAGGGCGCGCGGCGCGGCGCGGGGTTGTCGAGCATGTGGGTTCCTCCTCCCGGAAGCGGCGACGGTAGCACGCGCCTCGCCCCGCGGGATGGGACAAACGTCAAGGGTTTATATCGATCCAAGTCCTCGTGGCGGCGTGGATGCGATGGGCCGTACAGCTTGCTGAAATGCCCGCGGGCGTGGCTGTCGCACAATGGGCGACTGCCGCGCCGCACGCTGCGGCCACGTCCCCCTGGAGTGTTCCGCATGTCCCGTCGCACCGGCAGTGCCGATCTTCCCCTGCATGGCGGCCGCGTGCCGGCCTGGCTGGGGCAGCGCATGACCCGGCTGGGGGCAGTGCTGTGCGAGGCCATCGTCCATCACTACGGGCGCGACGAGCTGCTGCGCCGGCTGGCGCATCCGTTCTGGTTCCAGTCCTTCGGCGCGGTGATGGGCATGGATTGGCACTCATCCGGCATCACCACCAGCGTGATCGGTGCGCTCAAGCGTGGGCTGGCGCCGTTGTCCGGCGAACTGGGCCTGCATGTCTGCGGCGGTCGCGGCCGGCATTCGCGCGCCACGCCAGACGAATTGCTCGCCGTGGCCGCGCGCACCGGCCTGGACGGCGCGGCGCTGGCGCGCGCCAGCCGCCTGGTGGCCAAGGTCGACAGCGCCGCGGTGCAGGACGGCTTCGACCTCTACCTGCATGGTTTCATCGTCAGCGACGATGGCCAGTGGGTCGTGGTGCAGCAGGGAATGAACGGCGCGCGGCGGCAGGCACGGCGCTATCACTGGCTGTCCGAAGGGCTGCGCAGCTTCGTCGATGCGCCGCACGCGGCGATCGAGGGCCCCGGGCAGGGCCGTATCGTCAACCTGGCCGACCACCGTGCCGCGGCCTCGCGCGATGCCCAGGTCGAACTGCTGCACACGCTCGGGCCGGACGCGATCGCGCGCGAGTTCGCGCGCATCGACGGGCGCACCGGCGTGCCCGCAGCTGCGGCGGCGGATGCCACCGGCGACCTGTTCGCCGCCACGCTTGCACCGCACCTGTCCATGCCCGACCACCACGACGTGCGCGCCGAGGATATCGTCGTGCGCCGCCTGCACGGCGCGCTGGCCGCGGCGGCGGAGAACGGCCCGCAAGATTTCACCGCGTTGCTGCAGGTGCCCGGTGTCGGTGCGCGCACGGTGCGCTCGCTGGCGATGGTTGCCGAAGTGCTGCACGGCACGCCGTGCCGCTTCAGCGACCCGGCGCGTTTCTCGCTCGCCCATGGCGGCAAGGACCGGCACCCGTTCCCGGTGCCCACGCGCGTGCTCGACCACACCATCGGCGTACTCAAGCACGCGATGCAGCAAGCCAAGCTCGGCAACGAGGAACGCCTGCAGGCGATAGCCCGGCTCGATGCGCAGGCGCGCCGGCTCGAAGCCACGGCGAGCGGGCCGACGGTGGAGGCCTATATCGCGCAGGAGCGTGCCGAGTCGCATCGCTACGGCGGGCGCAGCGTGTTCGGCTGGGAGCCGGCGCCGGCACGGACCCCGGGCGAGGGCGCGGAGGCGGACGCCGCGTAGGCGGGCGCCGGGTTCGTCGCGCTGCGCTGCGCGCGGGGTTCTGGGGCTGCCCGCGCGCGGGAGCATAAGATGCGGTATTGGGATCGGGCATCGTGCCGAATCCCCCTCGAAGCAAGGAAACTTCATGCGTGCATGGAAAAGGCGGATGGCGCTGGCGATGGCGGCCATCGGCGTGGCGGGCGCGGTAGCGGCATCGGACGAGGCGGCGAAGCTGGTGGTGCATCCGGGCGGCGAGCGCTGCGCCACGCAGGATCTGGCGGCGCTGGGCCAGGCGAGCCTGTGCGTCAAGGGCGGCAGCTTCAGCCATGACGTGTATACGCTGAAGATCGCGCGGGAGGTGGTGCTGAGCGGGATCGACGACGACACCACCCGGGGACTGGAAGCCGATTCGGAGGGCCGCCACCTGCGCCTGGTCTGTGCGCCGCGGCTGGAACCGAACGACACCATGAAGGGTGTCGTGAAGCGGATGCTGCTCACGCAAGGAAAATCGGAAGACGAAGCCGAGGCGCTCGCGCAGCGCATGGGCGTGGTGGAGGCCGGGCGCATCTGCACGCTGGCGGCCGACGGCACCGCGGTATGGCAGGTGGAGGTGGTGTTCCCGTGACGCGTCGGCGTCGTCACGGCGCTACGCGGGGCGCGGGGAAGAGCGCCCCGCATGGGCCGAGTGGCCTGCATCGCGGAAGGTAAGCTGCATCCATGCTCAGAACCTGCCTCGCCTGGCTGCTCGCCCTTCTTGCCGCCAGCGTGACCCCGGCCTTGTTGTTCGCGCTGATGCTGTTCGATGGACGCATCGGCGCGAACCACGCCACGTGGGCCGGCTTCCTGGCCGCCTGCGTCGTCGCGCTGCTGCACGTGCTGGTGCTCGGCGTACCGGTGACCTGGCAGCTGCGTCGCCACCAGCGATTCGGCCCATGGCGCATGCTGTTGGCCGGCGCGGTGGCGGGGCTGGCCACCTGCGGGCTGTTCCTGCTCGTGCAGACGCCCAACCGCGAGGCGCTCGCCGGCCTGCTCAACCCGGCGATCGCGATGATCGTGCTCGGGGCCGGTGGGCTGGGCGCGGTATCCGCCCTCACGCTGTGGGCGGTCCTGCGCCTGTTGCGCGTCTAGCGCGCTTCCAGTTCGGCGATGCGTTCGCGCAGCCGCGCGTTCTCCTGCTCCAGTTCCGCCACGCGCCCGCGCAACGACTGTAGCGTGTCCTCTGGCGAGGTTTCATGCTCGCGCTCCGCACGCGGCTTGCGCCGCGATTGACGCAAGCGCTTGGCCGCCTCGCGCAGCTCGTCGTGACCGGCCTGCGCGGCGGCCTGTTGTTCCTCCATCGGCAGCGTGGCCACGACGGCGGCGGCGTTGATCGACAACGCGCCGCTGCGCACCGCCTCCACCACTTCCGGCGCGGCCTGGCGCTGGATCTTCTCGATCATGCCCAGCTGGCTGTGGCTCACCCGCGCCACGCGGGCCAGTTCCTGGCGGCTGGGCGGTGCGGCCACGGCCGGTACCGGCGTGTCATGCGCGGTCTGCTCGGGCCACGGCGCGGTATCGTCCTCGGGGGCTTCGGGTGCCGCCACGGCCACCTCGCAGGGCGCCACCTCGGCCACCGCGCGCTCGCGCCGCGCAGCGAGGATTTCGCGCTTGCGCAGCGCCAGCACACCGCGCTGGAAATCGGACACGCTGCGTCGGCCCAGGTGCTGGTCGATCATCCACAGGTGCACGTCCTCCATGCTCTGGAAGCGCTCGTTCTGCACGGTGCGGAAGGGCAGGCCGTGCGTCCGGCAGATGCCGTAGCGGTTGTGGCCGTCCACCAGTACGTTGCCCCACAGCACCAGCGCGTCGCGGCAGCCTTCGGCCAGCAGGCTTTGCTCCAGCGCCGCATGTTCGTCCGGCGTGAGCGGATCGATGTAGGCCTTGAGCGAGGGGTCGACGACGATTTCGGTATCCATGCGGGGGCCATGCGAGCGCGGGGGGCGCGCATTGTAGGCAGCACGCCGCGCATCGTCGCGGCTTGACAGCGGCCGTGCCGGCGCGTGGGCGCGCGGTGAACAAGGCCGCGTGCGCCCATGCCGTCGGTTAACGCCGGGCCATCGACGCTGGGCGCCTCTTCCCTGGAGCCTTCGCGATGAAGCATGCCGCCCTCGATTTCGACGACGAGTTCAAGGTGCTTTTCGACGTACGCCAGGTGCAGGCGGCCACGATGTCCATCGCCCCGGGCGAGAAGGAAGGCGGCCCGGAAAACCGCCACCGGGGCGCGGACCAATGGTTGTACGTGGTGGCCGGGCAGGGCGTGGCCACGGTGGGCAACGTGCAGCAGGCATTGGCGCCGGGCGACCTGCTGGTGATCGAGCAGGGCGAGCGCCACGAGATCCGCAACAACGGCGGCACGCCGCTGCAGGCGCTCACCTGGTACCACCCGCCGGCGTACACGCAATCGGGCGAACGGCTGCCCGCCGGCGAGCGCTGAAGTCAACGCGCGGTGTAGGGCGTGCGCGGCGATTGCACCGGTTGTTTACCTGCGCGCTGTTACACCGCACCGGTCACACACACACCGGAGGCATTCCCATGCCGGAGAAAAAGACCCGCCAGGCGGCGGCCAAGGACAAGCGCGAAGGCAAGTCGGCCAGCACCCAGGCCGGCGAATACGTGCACGAGGAGATCGAGCACATCAAGCATGGCAAGCACGGTGCCAAGAGCACCAAGCAGGCGATCGCCATCGGCTTGTCGAAGGCGCGCCGCGATGGGGTGAAGGCCAAGCCGGGCAAGACCGCTTCCAAGGCGACGAAGAAGAAGGCCGCGCAGGACACCGCCGCTTCGAAGAAGGCGAAGAAGGCGCCCTCCAGGACGCGCTCGGCCGGCGCCAAGAAAGCCTTGAAGACCGCCAGCAAGAAGACCACGGCCAAGAAGGTGGTGGGCAAGAAGGCGTTGTCCACGCAGGCGAAGAAGGCGGCCAGCAAGCGCACCGCGACCAGCCGCTCGGCGGCGGCGAAGAAGGCCGCGCGCACCAAGGGCCCGGCCGCGCGCAAGACCGCGGCCAAGAAGGCGGCCCGCACGCGGGCGAAGAAGTCGGCCTGAGTCGGGCGCAGCGGCCCGTGCCGGTGGGACGGGCCGCTGCCAGCCGGTAAGCGGTGCCGTTCGTTGCCTGAATCGCGTCGTCTCGCCCCCTGCGACGGAAAGGTGTACAAATGTACACCTATGAAGAATCCCCGTTCCCCGCGGGCCCAGCACGGCCCTTCCACCTTCGCGACGCTGCGCCCATGGACGATCTGAGCCCCCGCCGTGCCGCGGTGCTGGCCTTCCTGCGCGAGCGCGCGCGCACCGGCCAGCCGCCCAGCCTGGCCGAGATCGCCGCCGAGTTCGGCTTCGCCTCGCGCAATGCGGCGCAGAAGCATGTGCAGGCGCTGGCCGAGGCCGGGCTGATCGAACTGCGCGGCGGCCAGGCGCGCGGCATCCGCCTGCCTGAGACCCCGCGCGATCCGCCGCTGGTGCTGCCGGTGCTTGGCCGGGTCGCCGCCGGCCTGCCCATCGGCGCCGATATCGGCATCGAGCGCGAACTGTGGCTGGACCGCGCGCTGTTCTCGCTGCGCCCGGACTACCTGCTGCAGGTGCAGGGCGATTCGATGATCGACGACGGCATCCTCGATGGCGACCTGGTCGGCGTGCATCGCAGCAGCGAGGCGCGCCACGGCCAGATCGTGGTGGCGCGGCTGGACGGGGAAATCACCATCAAGCGGCTCGAACGCGGGCGCACGCAGCTGCGCCTGTTGCCACGCAACCCGGCCTACGCGCCGATCGTGGTGCCGGCCGATGCCGACTTCGCGATTGAAGGCCTGTACTGCGGCCTGTTGCGGCAGGGCTGAAGATGGGCGAAGTCCTGGCCCTGGGCGAGATGCTGGCCGCGCGCACCGTGTGGCGTGCGGGGCAGGGCGTGGCCACGCGCCGCGATGGCGAACCCAGCGGGCATGCCGCGCTCGACGCCGCGCTGCCCGATGGCGGCTGGCCGCGCCGCGCGTTGACCGAACTGCTGCTCCCTTCCGATGGCGTGGGCGAAATCGCGCTGTTGCTGCCCACGCTGGCCCGGCTCACGGCTGCCGGCGAGCGCGTGGTGCTGGTCGCGCCGCCGTATCTGCCGTATGCGCCGTCGTGGCAGGCCGGTGGCATCGACCTGGGCTGGCTGGAGGTGATCGAGGCCGAACCGAAGCAGGCGCTGTGGGCGTTCGAGCAATGCCTGCGCAGCGGCGCGTGCTCCGCGGTGCTGGGCTGGCCGCAGACCGGCGATGCGCGCGCGCTGCGGCGCCTGCAGGTGGCTGCCGACAGCGGCGACTGCTGCGCTTTTGCGCTGCGCGACCGGCGGCATGCGGTGAATGCATCGCCTGCGGCCCTGCGCCTGGAATACCTGCCCGGCGAACACGCCTGGCAGGTGCGCAAATGCCGCGGCGGCCAGGTGCCCGCGCAACCGCTGCGACTGGCGCATTGAGGCGCGCGCATGCTCTGGGCCTGCATTCTGCTGCCACAGCTGGCGCTGGACGCCGTCCTCCGGCGTTTGCCCGATCCTGAAACCCCGCTCGCGCTGGTGGAAGGGCCGGCGCAACTGCGCAGCCTGCATTCGGTCAACGAAAGCGCCGCCGCCGCGGGCCTGCGAGCGGGCATGCGCCTGGCTGCCGCGCACGCGCTGCTGGCCGGCGTGCGTACCGTCGCGCACGAGCCGGCCGCCGAAGCGCGCTGGCAGCGCTTCCTCGCCGCCTGGGCGTATCGCCACAGCTCACTGGTGAGCGCGCAGTGGCCGCACGCCATCGTGCTGGAAGCGCAGGCCAGCTTCCGCCTGTTCGGTCCATGGCCGCGCTTCGCCCAGCGGCTGCGCGAGGAACTGCAGACACTGGGCTTCCGCCATCGCATCGCCCTGGCCCCCACGCCGCGCGCCGCGCACGTGCTGGCCGGCCTGCGCGATGGCCTGGCGGTGCGCCGGCCCGAGGCGCTGCGCACGATGCTCGACGGGGTGCCGGTGCGCCGCGCCGCGCTGCCCGGCGAGGCTGGCGAGCGCTTGCAGCGCATGGGCCTGGAACATCTGGGCCAACTGCGCGCGTTGCCGCGCGACAGCCTGCGCCGGCGTTTCGGCCTGGACCTGCTCGACCACCTGGACCGCCTTTACGGCGAAGCCGACGATCCGCTGCAGTGCTACGCGCCGCCGGACCATTTCGATTCGCGCATCGAGATGGGCTACGAGGTCGAGACGCATACCGCGCTGTTGTTCCCGCTGCGCCGCCTGCTCGGCGACCTGTGCACGTATCTGTCGATCCGCGATGGCGGCGTGCAGCGCTTCGTGTTGCGGCTGGAGCACGAGGAGGGACATACCGACGTGGAGGTCGGGCTGCTGGCCGCCGAACGCGAGCCGGGCATGCTGTTCGAACTTTCGCGCAACCGCCTGGAACGGGTGGCGCTGGAAAAGCCGGTGGTGGCGCTGCGCCTGCTCGCGCGCGAACTGCCGCCATTCGTGCCGGCCGCGCGCGACCTCTTCGATCCGCGCCCGCAACAGGCGCTGGACTGGCCGCAGCTGCGCGAACGCCTGCGCGCGCGGCTGGGCGATGAATCGGTCTACCGGCTGGCGCCCGCCGATGATCCGCGCCCCGAACGCGCCTGGCGCCGGGTATTCGGCGAGGACGATGCGCCACACGCGCAGGCACCCGGACGCCCGCCGCGTCCAGCCTGGCTGTTGCCGCAGCCGGTTCCGCTGCGTGATGGACGCCTGCGCGTGCTTTCCGGGCCCGAACGCCTGGAGAGCGGCTGGTGGGACGGCCAGGACGCGCGTCGCGATTACTACGTGGTGGAAACCGCGCGCGGGCAACGCGGCTGGGCCTACGTCGCGCCGGGTGCGCGCGAGGGCTGGATGCTGCACGGGTGGTTCGCATGAGCTGGGACGACAGCCACGACGGCGTGGATCGCGACACCCCCGGAGGTCGTCCGCCGCGTGCGTGGACCGTCGATGCGCGCTTGCGCACGGCCGCCAATGATGAAATCGACCATGAGCGCGAAGCCGGCCTGCCGGCCTATGCCGAGCTGCACTGCCTGTCGGATTTCTCGTTCCTGCGCGGCGCCTCTTCGGCCGAGGCGCTGTTCGCCCGCGCGCGCGAATGCGGCTACGAAGCGCTGGCGATCACCGACGAATGCTCGCTGGCCGGCATCGTGCGTGGCTGGGAGGCGGCACGTGCGACCGGATTGCCGCTGGTGGTCGGCAGCGAGATCGCGCTGGAAGACGGCCCGCGCGTGGTGCTGCTGGTGGAGAACGCCCGCGGTTACGCGCAGTTGTGCGAGTTGATCACCCGTGCGCGGCGGGCCGCCACCAAGGGACGCTATCGCCTGTTGCGTGCCGAGATGGCGTCGGTGCTGCGCGCTGCGGACCTTGGCCTGTTCGCGCTGTGGCTGCCGGCGGCCGAACCGGAGGTCGCGCACGGGCGATGGCTGCGTGAAGTGTTCGGCGCGCGCCTGTACCTGGGCGTGCAACTGCACCGCGAACGCGACGATGCCGCGCGCCTGGCCCAACTGCTGGCGCTGGGGCGGCAGTTGGAGCTGGTGGCCGTGGCCTGTGGCGACGTGCACATGGCGCGGCGCCGCGACCGCATCATGCAGGACACCCTCACCGCGATCCGCCACACCCTGCCGTTGGCCGAATGCGGGGCGCACCTGTTCCGCAACGGCGAGCGCCATCTGCGCAGCCGCCGCGCGCTGGGCAACATCCATCCGCCGGCGCTGTTGCAGGCCGCTGTCGAACTGGCGCGGCGCTGCACCGGCTTCGACCTCAAGCGTGACCTGGAATACCGCTATCCAGCCGAGCTGGTGCCGGCCGGGCATACGCCGGCCAGCTACCTGCGCGAACTCACCGAGGCCGGCATGCGCACGCGCTGGCCCCAAGGCGTGCCGGACAAGGTGGTGGCCGACATCGAGATGGAGCTGGCGCTGATCGCCGAGCTGGAGTACGAGGCGTTCTTCCTCACCGTGCACGACATCGTGCGCTTCGCCAAATCGCGCGACATCCTCTGCCAGGGGCGCGGTTCCTCGGCCAATTCGGCGGTGTGCTACGCGCTGGGCATCACCGCCGTGAACCCGGCCGAGAACCGCCTGCTGATCTCGCGCTTCTTGTCCAAGGCGCGCGACGAGCCGCCGGACATCGACGTGGACTTCGAGCACGAACGCCGCGAGGAAGTGCTGCAGTACGTCTACAACAAGTACGGGCGTACGCGCGCGGCGCTCGCTGCCACGGTGATCAGCTACCGCGGCAAGAGCGCGGTGCGCGACGTGGCCAAGGCCTTCGGGCTGCCGCCGGACCAGATCGCATTGCTGGCCGATTGCTACGGCTGGGGCAATGGCGATACGCCGATGCAGCAGCGCCTGGAGGAAGCCGGTTTCGACCTCGACAATCCGCTGATCGCCCGCGTGCTGGCGGTTACCGAGATGCTGCGCGATCATCCGCGCCACCTGTCCCAGCATGTCGGCGGGTTCGTCATCTCCGATGCGCCGCTGTCCACGGTGGTGCCGGTGGAGAACGCGGCGATGGCCGAGCGCACCATCATCCAGTGGGACAAGGACGACCTGGAGACGTTGGGCCTGCTGAAGGTGGATTGTTTGGCGCTGGGCATGCTCACCTGCCTGCGCAAGACGCTGGACCTGGTGCGCCAGCATCGCGGCCGCGATTTCGAGCTGGCCACGATTCCGGCCGAGGACGAGGCCACCTACGACATGATCTGCGTGGCCGACACCGTCGGCGTGTTCCAGATCGAATCGCGCGCGCAGATGGCGATGCTGCCGCGCCTGCAGCCGCGCAGGTTCTACGACCTGGTGATCGAGGTGGCGATCGTGCGGCCCGGGCCGATCCAGGGCGACATGGTGCACCCGTACCTGCGGCGGCGGCAGGGCAAGGAGATGATCAGCTATCCCTCGCCGGGCGTGCAGGAAATCCTCGGGCCGACGCTGGGCGTGCCGCTGTTCCAGGAGCAGGTGATGGAGCTGGTGATCCATGCCGGCTATTCGCCCGACGAAGCCGATGGCCTGCGCCGCTCGATGGCGGCCTGGCGCCGTGGCGGGGACATGGAGCCGCATCGCGTGCGCATTCGCGAACTGATGGAGAAGAAAGGCTATCCCGGCCACTTCATCGACCAGATCTTCGAGCAGATCAAGGGCTTCGGCTCCTACGGGTTCCCGCAGAGCCATGCGGCTTCGTTCGCCAAGCTGGTCTACCTGAGCTGCTGGTTGAAGCGCCACGAGCCGGCTGCCTTCGCCTGCGGCCTGCTCAACGCGCAGCCGATGGGGTTCTATTCGCCCAGCCAGATCGTGCAGGACGCGCGCCGCAGCCGCTCGGCGCGCGAGGCCGTGGACGTGTTGCCGGTGGACGTTTCGCACAGCGACTGGGACCAGACGCTGGAAGGGGGCGTCCCTTGGCAGGGTGAACAGGCGCCGGGCACGCAACCGGCGATCCGCCTGGGGCTGCGCCAGGTGCGCGGTCTATCTGAAAAGATGGGAACGGCGATTGTCCACGCGCGTGCGCAACGGCCGTTCGCCGACATCGCCGACCTGTGTCGGCGCGCCGGGCTGGATGGCAAGGCGCGCGAGGCCTTGGCCGAAGCCGGTGCGCTGGCCTCGCTCAGTGGCCATCGCCACCATGCGCGCTGGGCGGTAGCCGGCATCGAGGGGCGCCGACCCTTGCTGCCCGGCAGCCCGCAGGAGAGCGAGGTCGCGTTGCTGGCGCCGCGGCAAGGCGAGGACATCCTGGCCGACTATCGCGCCACCGGCCTGAGCCTGGGGCCGCACCCGATGGCGCTGCTGCGCGCGCAGATGCGCCAGCGCCGCATCCTCGGCCTGCAGGAGCTGCATGGCCGCCGCCATGGCAGCGGCGTGCACGTGGCCGGCCTGGTGACCCAGCGGCAGCGGCCGGCGACCGCCAAGGGCACCATCTTCGTCACGCTGGAGGACGAACACGGCATGATCAATGTCGTGGTGTGGTCGCACCTGGCGCAGCGGCGGCGGCGCGCGCTGCTGGAATCACGCCTGCTGGCGGTGCGCGGACGCTGGGAGCAGGTGGATGGCGTCACCCATGTAATCGCCGGTGACCTGCACGACCTGAGCCACCTGCTCGGCGAGTTGCCGGTGGCCTCGCGGGATTTCCATTGATGGCCGCCCTCGCGACCGGTGCCGACCTGTTCGACAGCGCGCCCTACCGCACGGTGGTGGCCGATGCGCAGGGCGGCGTGCGCTACTGGCCGCAACTGGTCGGCCAGGCGCAGGCCGAGCGCTGGTTCACCGCGCTGCGCGACGGCATCGAGTGGAAGACGTTGCAGCGGCCGATGTACGAGCGCATCGTCGACGTGCCCCGGCTGCTGGCGCATTTCGAACTGGCGGCGCTGCCGCCGGACTCGCCGCTGGCCGAGATGCTCGCGCGCGTGCGCGCCACCGTGCCCGGCGCCTATACCCATGTGGGCCTGAACTTCTATCGCGACGGCCGTGACAGCGTGGCCATGCACAACGACAAGCTGCATTCGCTGGTGCCGGGCGAGCCGATCGCGCTGGTCTCGCTCGGCCACACCCGGCGCATGAACCTGCGTGCCAAGGACGGCGGCCGCGCCCGCGGGCTGGACCTGGCGCCCGGCAGCCTGCTGGCGATGAGCCATGCGTCCCAGCTCACCCACGAGCACGGCATTCCCAAGACCGCGCGGCCGATGGGCCCGCGGATGAGCGTGGTGTTCCGCGCGCGTCCCTAGGCGGCGCGCCGGGGCGTTGGGCGCTTATCATCCGCGCCATGACCGCGATCGACGCCACCGACCTGGAAGCCCTGTTCGACGCCGTGCCGGACGTGCTGTTCTTCGTCAAGGATCGCGAAGGCCGTTACACCCACGTCAACCAGACGATGCTGCGGCGGCTGGGGCTGAAATCCCGGCAGGAGCTGATCGGCAAGCGCGTGGCCGAGGTATACCCCATCGGCCTGGGCGCCAACTACGCCAACCAGGACGAGCAGGTGCTGGCGGGCGCGGTGATCGACAACGTGCTGGAGCTGCACCTGTTCGCCAACCGCGAGACCGGCTGGTGCCTGACCTGCAAGCGGCCGCTGTGGGAGGACGGGGAGGTGCGCGGCATCATCGGCATCTCGCGCGACCTTGGCCCGCAAGAGGGGCGCGATGCCCAGCGCGACGAACAATACGAGAAGCTGCGCCTGGCGCTGGCCTACCTGCACGCGCATTACACCCAGCCGCTGCGGCTGCAGACCTTGGTCGAACTGACCGGTTTTTCGATGTCCAAGTTGCAGCGCTCGTTCCGGCGCGTGTTCCAGCTGACCCCGCAGCAGGTGCTGCTGCGCCTGCGCCTGCACCGCGCGATGCAGCTGCTGGACGAGCGCAAGCTGAGCATCACCGACATCGGCCATGCCTGTGGCTTCAGCGACCAAAGTGCGTTTACCCGCCAGTTCAAGGCCGCCACCGGCCTGACGCCGCGCGAGTACCGCGGGCTGCCGGTGGCGCAGCGCGGGCGGATCCAGCCCGCGCTGCCCTCGGAGGCCTGAACGGCGCCGCTCAGGCGAGCATGCGCAGCTTCTTCTCGCGGTCCCATTGGCGGGTGCGCGCGGCGGCGATGAACCCCTTGACGTCTTCGGCTTCCACGATGCCCGCGTCGCGGCCCACGTTGCCGGCCTTGAGCAGGGGCTGCGCGCCTTCGTCCCACGCGATGGCCTTGAGGTGGGCCCAGGCATTGGCGACGAAATCGATCGCCGCCGAATCCTTGGCCAGTTGCTTGCCCGCCTCCGGCGAGAGCAGCACGGCCACCGCATCGAACACGATGGAGGGCGTGCCGGCCAGTTGGCCGTCAGCGGGCAGTTGCTTGCCGTCGTCCAGCTTCGCACCGCCGATCTTCGGGGCCACGATCTTGACCATCGCACCGTCCGCTTCGGCCGCCTTGCGCAGCGCCCGGACCAGTCCCGCGTCGGAGCCGTCGTGCACCAGCAGGCCGACGGTGCGGCCCTGCAAGGTCGGCTTCATCTTGCCGATGATCTGCAAGGCGGGCGAGGGCTTCATATCGATCGGCTCGACCTGCGCCGGCGGGGCGGGCGGCAGCTGGGGCATGCCCAGCCCATTGGCCACGCGCTGGGCCAGGTCGGGATCGACATGGCGCAGATGGCCGACGATGCGCTCGCGCACATGCGGCGTTTCCACCTTCGACAGCTCGAACACGACGGCCGAGGCGATGTGCGCCTGCTCCGGCGCGGTCTGGCTGCGATAGAACAACCGCGCCTGGCTGTAATGGTCGGCGAAGCTCTCCGCGCGGATGCGCCCCTTGACGCCATCGTCGGCGGGCGTGGCATGGCTGCGGAAGCCGCGCGCCGATTCGCGCGGGCTGTCTTCCTGCAGCGAGCTCGGCTCGTAGGCCACGCGGCCCTTGGGGCGTTGCATCTGCATATGGCCATCGCGCTGGTGGTTGGCGAACGGGCACTGCGGCGCATTGACCGGGATCTGGTGGAAATTCGGCCCGCCCAGGCGAATCAGCTGCGTATCGAGATAGGAGAACAGCCGCCCCTGCAGCAGCGGATCGTTGCTGAAATCGATGCCGGGCACGATGTTGGCCGGGCAGTACGCCACCTGCTCGGTCTCGGCGAAGAAATTGTCCGGCCAGCGGTCCAGCACCATGCGGCCGATGATCTGCAGCGGCACCAGTTCCTCGGGAATGAGCTTGGTCGAATCGAGGTGGTCGAACGGGAATTTCGCCGCCTCTTCCTCGGTGAACAGCTGCACGCCGAACTCCCACTCCGGGAATGCGCCAGCCTGGATGGACTCGAACAGGTCGCGCCGGTGGAAATCCGGGTCGGCGCCGGCCAGCTTCACCGCCTCGTCCCACACGGTGGATTGCAGGCCCAGCTTGGGTCGCCAATGGAACTTCACGAACGTGCTGTTGCCCTGCGCATCGAGCAGCCGGAAGCTGTGGATGCCGAAGCCCTCGATCATGCGCAGCGAGCGCGGGATGGCGCGGTCGCTCATCGCCCACATGATCATGTGGAGGGACTCGGGTGTGAGCGAAATGAAATCCCAGAAGGTGTCGTGCGCGCTGGCCGACTGCGGGAAGCCGCGGTCCGGTTCCATCTTCACCGAGTGGATCAGGTCGGGGAACTTGATCGCATCCTGGATGAAGAACACCGGGATGTTGTTGCCGACCAGGTCGAAGTTACCCTCGCTGGTGTAGAACTTCACCGCGAAGCCGCGCACGTCGCGCGGAGTATCGACCGAGCCGGCACCACCGGCCACCGTGGAGAAACGGGTGAATACCGGCGTTTTTTTGCCCACCTCGGTGAACAGCTTGGCGGTGGTGTAGCGCGAGAGGGACTTGGTCAGTTCGAAATAGCCATGCGCCGCACTGCCGCGCGCATGCACGATGCGCTCGGGGATGCGCTCGTGGTCGAAGTGGGTGATCTTCTCGCGGAGGATGAAGTCCTCCAGCAGCGTCGGCCCGCGTGGCGTGTCGCGCAGCGAGTTCTGGTTGTCGGCGACGACCACGCCCTGGTTGGTGGTAAGCGGCGGATGGGCGCCGCCGGCCTGCTGGTGCAGTTCGTCGGCATTGCCGCGCGCATCGCCTTCGGGGGGCAAGGGGGTGGCGCTTTTCTTCGAGGGGGCGGCGGGCTTGGCGGTCGGCTTGCGGGCGGCCATGAACATCTCCAGCGGAAGGGGCGGTGAGCCCAAGCAGGCTGGTGGTGAAGAGGTTAATGGCGGGTGTGGGAAGGCGCACCCGCGTGCACCTCGGCTTCACGCCGACGGAAATCCACGGTCGCGGCTGAAGCCGCTCCTACAACGAGACGGCCAAGGAGACGGCGAGTGATTCGACTGTCCCGTCGTGATGATCCTTGGGCCGGCGGGGACGCCACCGTGTCGGGACCGTAGGCGACATGGATGTCGCCTACGAGCCTCCATGGATGGATTCACGGCGTGTCCCGACACGGTGGCGTCCCCGCCGGCCGCACGAGATCAATGCGAGCCGACCAACATCGAAGGCCGAAAATCTAAAAACGCGCAAAAAAAGGGAGGCCGAAGCCTCCCCAAAAAAAACACACACAAAACTTTCAAAAAAGCGCCGAGCGAGAAATCCTCAAGCCTCGGCATCTTCCTTGTACGCATCCACCGGAATGCAGGCGCACATCACGTTCTTGTCGCCGTAGACGTTGTCCACGCGCGCCACCGGCGGCCAATACTTCTGCAACCTGAGTGACGGCAGCGGGAAGGCGGCCAGCTCGCGCGGATACGCATGCGTCCACTCGCTGGCACTCACCGCCACCGCCGTGTGCGGCGCATTGCGCAGCGGGTTGTCCTCGCGGTCCAGCTTGCCTTCCTCCACCGCGCGGATCTCCTCGCGGATCTGGATCATCGCGTCGATGAAGCGATCCAGCTCGTGCAGCGACTCGCTCTCGGTCGGCTCGACCATCAGCGTGCCGGCCACCGGGAAACTCAGCGTCGGCGCGTGGAAACCGAAGTCGATCAGGCGCTTGGCCACGTCTTCGGCGCTGATGCCCGTCGCATCCTTCAGCGGGCGCAGGTCCAGGATGCACTCATGCGCCACCAGCCCGTTGCGGCCGGTGTACAGCGTCTCGTAGTGCGGTTCCAGTCGCTTGGCGATGTAGTTGGCATTGAGCAGCGCCAGCTGCGTCGCCCGGCGCAGGCCCTCGCGGCCCATCATCGTCACGTACATCCAGCTGATCGGCAGGATCGAGGCCGAGCCGAAGCTGGCGGCCGACACCATGCCCACGTCGCCTTCGCCACCGAAGGTCTTGGGCAGGAACGGCGCCAGGTGCGACTTCACCGCGCACGGGCCCACGCCCGGGCCGCCGCCGCCGTGCGGGATGCAGAAGGTCTTGTGCAGGTTGAGGTGCGAAACGTCCGAACCCCACTTGCCCGGCTTGGCCACGCCGACCAGCGCGTTCATGTTGGCGCCGTCGGTGTACACCTGGCCGCCGTGCTGGTGGATGATCTCGCAGATTTCCACCACCTCTTCCTCGAACACGCCGTGCGTGGAGGGGTAGGTCATCATGATCGCCGCCAGGCGGTCGCTGTACTTCTCCGCATTGCGGCGGATGTCTTCCACGTCCACGTTGCCGTTGGCGTCGGTCTTGGTCACCACCACGGTCATGCCGCACATCTGCGCCGAGGCCGGGTTGGTGCCGTGCGCCGAATCCGGGATCAGGCAGATGTCGCGGTGGCCTTCGCCGCGCGCGCGGTGGTAGGCGCGGATCGCCAGCAGGCCGGCGTACTCGCCCTGCGCGCCGGAGTTCGGCTGCAGGCTCACCGCGTCGTAGCCGGTGCACTCGACCAGCATCGCTTCCAGCCCGTCGATCAGCTGCTTGTAGCCCAGCGCCTGGGAGGCCGGCGCCAGCGGGTGGATGTTGCCGAACTCCGGCCACGTCACCGGAATCATCTCGGCGGTGGCGTTGAGCTTCATCGTGCACGAGCCCAGCGGGATCATCGTGCGGTCCATCGCCAGGTCCTTGTCGGCCAGCGAGCGCATGTAGCGCAGCAACTCGTGCTCGCTGTGGTGCGTGTTGAACACCGGGTGGGTCAGGAACTCGGTGTCGCGCAGCAGGCCGGCCGGCAGGGCGTCGGCGGTGGCCGCGTCGAGCGCGTCGATGTCATCGACCTTCGCACCGAACAACGCCGCCAGCGCGGCGATGTCGGCGCGCGTGGTGGTCTCGTCCAGGCTGATGCCGAGCGAACGCGCGTCGATGCGGCGCAGGTTGATGCGCGCGGCTTCCGCCTTGGCATGGATCGCCTCGGCGTCCACGTCGACCACGTGCAGGGTGTCGAAGAAGTCCGGGCCCACAGTCACGCCGGCCTGGCGCAGCGCGCCGGCCAAGATCGCTGCCAGGCGATGCGTGCGGCGCGCGATGCGCACCAGACCTTCGGGGCCGTGGTACACCGCGTACATGCTCGCCATCACCGCCAGCAGCACCTGGGCGGTGCAGATATTGGAGGTCGCCTTCTCGCGGCGGATGTGTTGCTCGCGGGTCTGCAGCGCGAGGCGGTAGGCCGGGCGGCCTTCGGCGTCGATGGACACGCCGATCAGGCGGCCCGGCATCGAGCGCTTGTAGGCGTCGCGGCAGGCCATGAACGCCGCGTGCGGGCCGCCGAAGCCGAACGGCACGCCGAAGCGCTGGCTGTTGCCCACCACGATGTCCGCGCCCCAGGTGCCGGGCGCGGCGATCAGCGTGAGCGCGAGCAGGTCGCTGGCCACGGCCACCAGTCCGCCGCGCGCATGCACCGCATCGGCCAGTGCCTTGTAGTCGTGGACCTGGCCGAAGGTGTCCGGGTACTGCAGCAGCACGCCGAAGCTGTCCAGCTCCAGCGCTTGCGCGTCATCGCCGATGTGCAGCTCGATGCCCATCGGCTCGGCGCGCGTGCGCAGCACTTCCAGCGTCTGCGGATGCACGCCGCGGGAGACGAAGAACACGTTGGACTTCGACTTGGCCGAGCGCTTGGCCAGCGTCATCGCCTCGGCGGCGGCGGTGCCTTCGTCCAGCAGCGAGGCGTTGGCGATCTCCATGCCGGTGAGGTCGGCGCACAGGGTCTGGAAGTTGATCAGCGCTTCCATGCGGCCTTGCGAGATCTCGGCCTGGTACGGCGTGTAAGCCGTGTACCACGCCGGGTTCTCCAGGATGTTGCGCAAGATGACGTTCGGCGTGTGGGTGCCGTAATAGCCCTGGCCGATGAAGCTGCGGAACACCTGGTTGTTCTGCGCGATGGCGCGGATCTTGGCCAGTGCTTCCACTTCGCTGATCGCCGCCGGCAAGGCCAGCGGGGTGGCCGACTTGATGCTGGCCGGCACGATGGCATCGGTCAGTGCTTCGAGCGAATCGTGGCCGACCACGCGCAGCATCTGCGCGATCTCCGCGTCGTTGGGGCCGATGTGGCGCGCGATGAAGGCGTCGTGGTGCTCGAGCTCGCGCAGCGGGGAGGAGTTCTGGGACATGGCGATGTTCCGGCAGGAAGAGGAGGGCGGCGAAGTGCGCCTCGCATCGTCCACGCGGCTGCCGGAAGCAGGGCGCAAGCGACCACGAAGTGTTCCTCGCGCCCCTCTGTCCTTTTGCCTGAGAGTTTGGAAAGGTGGATCGCTCCACCTCTCGTGCCCCTTCGGCGCCGGATCGAACCGGTCTCTCCAGAGTGTTGGGGTGCGCCGTGCCGCGCGCACCACGCAGGGAGTGGTATGGGAGCCTGAGCGATTACGGGCGATTGCGCCTTCGGCAGCGGGCAAGCCCGCTTCTCCCACCGCCTGCGGTGTTGGCCGGCATTATAAGGGCGCGGCGGGCGTTTTCCGCCGCGCCGGGCGGCCTGCGCGCGGATGAATGCGCGTCCCCGGCCGGGATGCCCCGGCCGGCCGCATCCAGTAAGCTGGCGCCCTCCCGGATGCGTCGGCGCGCCGGCCCGCCCGGGCTGGCGCCGCCGCCGTTGCCGTTATCCATCGCCCGCACCGTGCCGAGCCTGCTGGCCCGGCCCTGCCAGCTGCTCCGGCGTTGGCCCGCACAGCCAAGGATTCGCGTGAACACCGCCCCCGCCCAGACCGCGCCCTCCACCCGCCGCATGGCCCTGCTGCTGGCGGGCCTGGCGATGTTTGGCCCGTTCTCGATCGACACCATCTTCCCGGCCTTCACCCAGCTGGAGCAGCGGCTGCATGCCGACCCGGTGGCGATCCAGCAGACGGTGAGCATCTACCTGCTGTTCTACGGGCTGATGAGCCTGGCCCACGGCCCGCTCTCCGATGCCTGGGGCCGGCGCCGGGTAATCCTCGGCGGGCTGGTGCTGTTCATCGGTGCCTCCATCGGGTGCGCGCTGTCGCGCGACCTGTCCACGCTGCTGCTGTTTCGCGCCTTGCAGGGCGTGTCGGCCGGCGTGGGCGTGATCGTCGGGCGCGCGGTGATCCGCGACCTGTTCCATGGCCACGATGCGCAACGGCTGATGAGCCAGGTCTCGATGATCTTCGGCGTGGCGCCGGCCATCGCCCCGATCATCGGCGGCTGGCTGCTCGCCACGGGCGCCGGCTGGCCGCTGATCTTCTGGTTCCTCGTCGCCTTCGCCGCATTGCTGCTCGTCGCCACGCTCCTCGCGCTGCCCGAAACCCATCCGCCGGCGGCGCGCACGCCCCTGCATGCCGGCCGCCTGCTGCACGACTACCGGCGCATCGGCCTGTCGCCGCGTTTCCTGCGCCTGGCCGGCGCCGGCGGCTTCACCTTCGGCGGCGTGTTCCTGTACATCGCCTCGGCGCCGGTGATGGTGATGCAGCACCTGCGGCTGGGCGAGGGCGATTTCGCCTGGTTGTTCATCCCCACCATTGGCGGCCTGACGCTGGGCGCGTTCCTGTCCGGGCGCATGGCCGGCAAGGCCACGCCGAAGGTGCAGGTACGCCTGGGCTACTGGCTGATCCTGCTGTCGGCGGTGAGCAACCTGGCCTATACGCTCTCGGTGGCGCCGATCAGCGTGCCGTGGGCGGTGATTCCGATCTTCCTGGGCGGCACCGGCATGGGCCTGATCTTCCCGATCCTGGCGCTGTCGGTGATTGACCTGGCGCCGCAACAACGCGGGCTGGCGTCCTCGCTGCAGATGTTCGTGCAGCTGATGATCAACACGATGGTGGCCGGCGTGGTGTCGCCGCTGCTCAGCGACTCGCCGCTGCACCTGGCCCTCGGCGCGACGGGATTTTTCCTCGTCGGCTGGCTATTGTGGCGGTGGGAGCGGCGCAGCTACCGGCGCCAGTCGCGGATGCCCGTCGCTTCCCCCACGCCTGCCGCCGGAGCCTGAACCATGTCGACCGATTCCAAGCTGCGCCGCGATGCCCGCCGACGACAGGCCGAGCGTGCGCGCAACCGCGCCGCTTCCGCGCCCCAGGCGCCGGGCACGCCGGTGGAGCCGCACGCCGAACTGCGCGATGGCGAACGCAAGCTGTTGGCCGGCATCGTGCGCCGCGATGGCGAGTGGGTGCTGGGCATGGATGGCCGCATCGCCGGCGAGAGCCCGAGCGCGGCGCATGTGCTGGCGATGATCATGCTGGCCGGCGAGCTGCACGAGCGCGAAGGCCGCCCGGTGCGGCTGGCCTATTCGGACGCGCTGAAGGACGCCGCGCATGCCGAGGCAAAGGCCGAGGGGATGGAGTTCGAGCAGTTCAAGGAACAGCTGGCGGCGCGGATGCGTGGGGCGCAGCAGGCGGGTTGATGGGCTTTCCGCCGCGGTCCTGATCGTTCCGCTCGTCCGCACTGTGGCCGCAGCAGGAGCGGCTTCAGCCGCGACCGGGATCAAGCCGGTCGCGATATTCCGCAGTCGGGGCTGAAGCCCCTCCTACAGAAGCGGGTTCGGGTTCCTAGCGCGCACGCTCGATGCGTTCGCGCTGCACCTGCGCCAGCGCGGCGATGCGCGGCTGGGCCAGGCGCACGCCGATCTGGTACCAGACGACCAGCGACAGGCACAGCGGCCACACCGAGAATGCGCTGCCGCGCCAGGCCGCGAAGCTCCAGGCTGCCAGCGGCAGCGACACCACCAGCCACGCCCACGCCTGCCAGGCGGTGCGCAACGCGTGTTGCACCTGGCCGGCGACGATCTCCGCGGCGGTATCGCGGCGCAGGCCGTACTGCTTCACCAGGCGGTCGACATTCCAGGTCGGGGTCATGGTCTATTCCTTGCGGGGCGGACGCTTCCAGTGTCCCCGCGCCGGCGCGCGCATGCAAGCGCGTGCCGGGCGGGCAGGGTTCACGGCTGGGCCGGCTTCGCCGGGGCGGCCGGTGCCGGCGCTTCCCAGCCGCACATGCGGCCCTGGTTCTGCTGCTTGAGCCATTCCTGCATCGGGGCGAAGTACTCCAGCATCGGGCCGGCATCGACATGGTCCTCGCCGGTCAGCTCCTTGAGCGTGGCCTGCCACGGCTGGCTGTTGCCACGCTGGAGCATGTTCCAGAACTTCTGCCCGGCTTCCTTGTTGCCGTAGAAGCTGCATTCGTAGAGGGGCCCGGTGTAGCCGGCGGCCTGGCACAGGCCCTTGTAGAACTGGAACTGCAGCAGGTGCGAGAGGAAGTAGCGGGTGTAGGGCGTGTTGCCCGGCACGTGGTACTTGGCGCCCGGGTCGAAGAACTGTTCGCCGCGCGGGGTGACCGGCGCCACGCCCTGGTACTTGGCCTTCAGCTGCCACCAGGCCTGGTTGTAGTGGTCCGGGGTGATCGAGCCGTCGAACACGCCCCAGCGCCAGCGGTCGATCATCAGGCCGAACGGCAGGAACGCCACCTTGGCCAGCGCCATGCGCATCTGCGCGTTGATCAACGCCTCGCGGCTGTGCTGCACCTCGCCGACCAGCCCGACCGAATGCAGGTAATCGGGCGTCATCGCCAGCACCACGGTATCGCCGATGGCCTCGTGGAAGCCGTCGTTGGCGCCGTTCTGGAACAGCGGCGGCAGCGGGTTGTAGGCCAGGTCGTAATAGATGTGGCCGAGTTCGTGGTAGATGGTGGTGAAGTCTTCCTCGCTCGGCTTGATGCACATCTTGGTGCGCACGTCCGGGCCGGTTTTCTGCGCGGCATCGCCGCCCATGTTCAAGTCCCACGCGCTGGCGTGGCAGACCACGTCGCGGTCCAGCGGCTTGATGAACTGCGAACGTTGCCAGTAGCCGTCCGGCAGCTTGGGCATGCCCAGCGAGGTGTAGAAATCCTGCGCGCGTTCGGTCATCGCCTTGGCGGTGCGCAGTTCGGCCTCGCGTTGCGCCTTGAAGCGTGCTTCCACGCTGCCGTTGCTGCCGCCCGGCACCCTGGTGAGCGCGGCGCTGAGTTCGCCCTGGTACTGCTTCTCCAGCGCCGCGGTGATGTCCAGGTCGCCGGCGCCGGGGTAGGGCTGCAGCAGGTCCCACAGGTTGCTCCAGTCCTGCTGCCACATGTTGCCCATCAGGTGCGCCGGCAGCAGGCCGTCGGGCAGCTCGCCCTTGTCCTGGCCGTAGTGCGCGTCCAGCTTGCCGCGCGCATAGCACTGCAACTGCTCGTACAGCGGCTTGACCTGTTCCCACAGGCGGTCGGTCTCGGCGGCGATCTGCTGCGGCGGCATGTCGTAGCCGCTGCGCCATATCTGCCCCACGTCCTGGAAGCCACTGTCGCGCGCGCCCTCGTTGGCGAGCTCGACGAAGCGCTGGTAGTCCGCGCGCATCGGTGCGGCCACGCCGTGCCAGCCCTGCCAGGCGTCGAGCTGCTCGTCGTAGTCGCGGCTGCGCGCCAGCACCTGCTCCAGCTCGCCGAGCTGGCGGCATTGCCTGGCCTCGCCTTCGCCGCGGCAATAGGTGCCGGCGCCGTAGTCGCCTTCCATGCGGCTGGCGATGGTGGTCAGCTCGGCCAGGCGCGCGGGGTCGCGCGGCGCGGGCATGGCGCTCATCAGGCGCAGCAGCTGCAGAGCGCGCGCGGTGTCCGGCGACATCGGCTGGCCCTCGTACCGGCGCGCCTGGGCGATCCAGGTGTTGAGCTGGGTCAGCGCACGCTGGTTGGCCTTGGCGGCGATGCGCTGGGAGTCATCGTTGATGTAGGTCGCCGACAGCCACTGCGCCGAGCTGATTTCCGGGTAGGCGGCCTTGTATTCCTCGTTGACCCGGGCGATGAACGCATCGGCGCTTTCTGCTGGCGCCTTGGCCGGCGCTTCGGCGGCGGGCGGCGCGGTGGGTTCGCGGCGACAGGCGGACAGCGACAGCGCGCCGACGATGGCGACGGCCAGGAGCGGAAGGCGAGGGTTCACGGCGGATCCTTGCGGGACGGTCCGCCGAAGGCTAGAGGCCGCGCGTCGGTGCCGCAAGGGCTGCCCGGCGCGCGGCGGTGTTTCAGGCCGGCTGCTGGCAGCCGGCGAACAGGTCGCGCGAGGAATCGTAGAGCGAGGTGCGCACCTGCATCAGGCCCAGCACCGAGGGGAACAGGTTGTCGTGGTCGGCCCGGCCGGCGGCGCGCTGGCGCAGGCACTGCAGGTCCAGGCCACGGTCGCGGGCGAACTGCGGCGAGAACCACATCACCATCGGCACGTGGGTCTGCTCCTGCGGGGCGATGGCGTAGGGAACGCCGTGCAGGTACAGGCCCTTCTCGCCCAGCGATTCGCCGTGGTCGGAGAGGTAGATCATCGCGGTGTCGTAATCGGGCATCGCGCGCAGTGCGCCGATGGCGCGACCCAGGAAGTGGTCGGTGTAGAGCACCGCGTTGTCGTAGGCGTTGACGATCTGCCCGCGGCTGCACTGGCCCAGGTCCGGGTTCTGGCAGGCCGGGTTGAAGCGCGCGAACGTGGCCGGGTAACGCTCGTAGTAGCTCGGGCCGTGGTTGCCGAGCTGGTGCAGCACGACCACGCGGTCACCGGGCCGGGCGCGCACCTGGGTGGCGAGGTTGTCCAGCAGCACTTCATCCATGCAGCGGCCGTCCTTGCACAGGCCGGCGATCTTCGCATCGTCCAGCTGCTGGATCGGCAGGCCATCGCACACGCCCTTGCAGCCGCTCTGGTTGTCGCGCCACAGCACGCCCACGCCGGCATGGTCGAGCACGTGCAGCAGCGATTGGTGGCTGCGGATCGTGTCCTCGTTGTAGTCGTGGCGGCCCCAGGGCGAGAACATGCACGGCACCGACACCTCGGTACTGGTGCCGCAGGAATGCATGTCCGGGAAATTGACGAGCCCGTCCACCTGCGCCAGTTCCGGCGTGGTCTGCCGCGCGTAGCCGTTGAGGCCGAAGTTCTGCGCGCGCATGGTTTCGCCGAGCACGATCAACAGCAGGCGCGGGCGCGATGCGGGCGCGCGCGGCGTGGCGGTGGCGTCCTGGCCGATCGGCAGCTTCGGCGCCTTGTGGCCCGGCGTGGCCGATTTCAGGTTGGCGCGCAGCGCGGCCAGCGTGTTGATCGGCGTGGCGAGGTAGCGGATCTCATGGTGGTTGCGCATCAGCGCCGACAGGTTCTGGAACGACAGCAGGGCCGCGCCCGCGCCGCAGGCCGCGACCGCCAGCAGGAAGCCGGCGCGCACCAGCAGGGCACGCCCCATCGGGCGGGCACGCAGCCGCAGCCGCCACAGCACCGCGACCGGCAACACGCCGTACACCAGCAGCGGCAGCAGCAGGGACGCGGTAATCAGCTCGCCGGACTCCTTGCGGTCGGTGGCCAGCACGTTGCGCAGCATGTCCGCATCTATATAGACGTTGTAGCGCCCCATGTAATAGGTGGTGAGCGCGGTGCTGAGCAGCAACATGGTCAGCAACACCTTCGCGTTCCAGCGCCATACCAGCAGGCCAAGCAACAGGCTGTGCACGGCCACCAGTACCGCCAGCAGCGACAGCGTCATGCCGATCCCGCCGCCGCTCCAGGCCGTGGCGCTGCGCCAGAACAGGCCGTTGCAGGCCAGTGCGAAGAACACGCTGGTGGCGAGGATCAGGCCCTCGGTCGAGAGCGTCGGCCGCCACCGCCAGTCGATGTCGCGCAGCCACTGCCGCCACGACGGACGTGAAATCGACAGGCTCATGCGCGCACCTGCGGGGCATCGCCGCGCGGCAGCAGGCGGAACAGGCACAACGGGACGACCCAGCACACCGCCAGCGTCCACAGGTCGTGCGAAAGGAAGTGCGCGCCACGCAACTGCTGGGAGAAGCCGAACAGCAAGCCGATGCCCAGGCCGAAGGCCAGCGCCGCCCAACGCCATTGCGGGCGAACGGCCAGGGCGAAGAAGTACAGCGCCACCCACGCATAGCCGGCGCTGGCATGGCCGGCGGGGAAACAGCCGGAAGCCGGCACGCCGCCGCGCGATTCGAACAGCCCGTAGAACGCGCGCGTGCCGCCGTAGCGCGCCAGGTCCCAGGGGCAATCCATGTGCGTGAGGTGCTTGAACATCGATACCAGCGCGGTGGACACCGCGACCGAACCGACCAGCGCCAGCAGCGGCCAGCGCCAGGCATGCCGGGGCGCGCGCCACGCACGTGCGGCGGCTACCGCCACCAGCAGCGCGCCCAGCGTGCTGGCCCACTTGCCGATGCGATGCACGAAATGGCTGGTGAACCAGGCATCTTTCAACGCCCAGTGGCCACCCTCCAGCCGGTAAAGCCAGTCGGCAAACGCCATGTCGCCCCCGCCGGCCGCCAGCCATGCGTTGAGGATCAACAGCAGCGCGAACGGCAGGTACAGGTGCGTGGCCAGCGGCACCCGCGGATGCGGGGGCGGGTAGGACGCCGTGGGGAGCGCCGGTGCGGTTTGCAGTTCCATGGATCAGACAAGGCGTGCCGAGAGTGCGGCGATGATCGGTAGCGCGTTGTCGGAAAGCGGTCGGATCGGCGCACCGCGCCGGCGATTCCGTTCAGTCGTCGTTGTCGTCGGCGCCCGCGTCGGTACCGTCCTGGCCGGCGTGGCAACCTGCGTGCCACGCCGTTCCGGGCACCAGCAGCCATTGGTTACGGTTCGACTGGCCGATCTCCACTACCTGCGCGCGGTCCACGCAGGCGGGCAGGGCCTCCCGCAGCACGAACAGCCAGCGTCGCGTGGGCTGCGCGGCCAGCCACGGACCGGCCTTGGCCCACTGCGTGGCCCAGTCGGCCTTGAAGCCGAACTCGGTGACCGGCCTGTCGGCCTGCAGCAGGTTCTGCTCGCGCCAGGCGACCATGCCCAGTTGGGCGTCGGGACCGATGCGTTGCCCCACGCGCCGCATCAGGCCGGCGGCCGAACTGGAGGCATCCAGCGCCGGCGCGAACACCATGCCGTGGACGGTCCATAGCAGCGCGGTGGCCAGCACGACGCCGAGCGCGGCGCGCCGCTGGCGGGCCCAGGCGGCGATCACGCCGAGACCGACCCCGAGTGCGATCAGCCCGTATTTCAGCTGCTGCACGACGCCCGCATCCAGGTCGCGGCGCAGTGCATCGCGCGGCAACCACGGTCCGAAGGCGACCGCCAGCGCAGCCACGGCCAGGACGACCACGTAGCCCAGCAGCAGCCGGCGCGGCAGCGGGCGCCGCAACAGGCCGGCCAGCAACGGGGCAGCCGCCAGGCATGCAGCCGGCAGGATCGGCAGGATGTACAGCTCGCGCTTGCCCGGGCTGACGCTGAAGAAAAGCAGCACGAGCAGGCTCCAGCCGAGCAGCAGCCACTGGCGCGCGTCGCCGCGGCGCAGGCGACGCCACCAGGCGGGCAGCAGCGCCGGCAGCAGCAGGCTGCCCGGCAGCCACAGCAGTGCAATTACCCGCAGGTAGTACCAGGCAGGCTGTACGTGGTGCCAGGCGGCGGTGTAGCGGGTAGCGGTCTGGCGCAGCAGGATCTCGCGCGCATAGGCCTGCAGCGCGGGATCGTCGCTGCGCCACAGCGCCAAGGCCAGCGGCAGCAGCCACACCGCGGTGCCGGCGATGAACATCGGCAGCGTGGCCGCCCAGCGCCAGCCGTCGCCGCGCGTGGCGGGCCATGTGCGGCCGTGCAGGCGCACGTGCAGCGCCCATGGCAACAGCACCAGCAGTGGCAGGAAGCCGACGCCCTTGGTCACCGTACCCACGCCGGCGGCGAAGGCGCCCAGCCACCAGCCGCGCCAATAGGGTCCCTGCAGCAGGTGGCGCAGCAGGCCCCACAGCGACAGCGTGGTCATCGCCAGCAGCACCATGTCGATGTGCGCGCGCTTGGCCATCAGGCCGAACTGCAGGGTGGAAAACACCGCCAGCGCGGCGATGTCGCCGATGCGCGGGTGCCACAGCCGGCGGCCGAGGTCGCGTACCAGCCACAGCACGGCCAGCGCCGCGAGCAGCGAGGGTAGCAGGAAGGCGATCGTCCAGTCGCCGGTGAGCTGGTAGGCGCCGGCCTGAAGCCACATGAACACCGGCGGCTTTTCCGCATAAAGCTCGCTGCCACGATGCGGCAGCAGCCACTGGCCGCTTTCGACCATGCTGCGCGCGGCGAGCACGAAGCGCGGCTCGTCGGCCGGATTGGGCTGGCGCAGCCCCAGGCCGGCGAGCAGGCTGAGCGCGATCAGCAGCCCCACCAGTGCGCTGCGCCAGCGGGAGATCGTGGTGGGGGAGGCGATAGGCGGCATCGGCGGGGGCGCGGGCAGGGAACCGGCCATGGTGGGCGCGGGGGCGTGGGAAGATTGTCGGAACACGTCGGTTTCGACACGATTCCGACATCCACCCGCTACGATGCCCGCTCCGCCTTCCCGCAAATTCCGCATGCGGCTCCTGGTCATCGAAGACAACCACAACCTGGTCGCCAACCTGTTCGATTACTTCGAAGCGCGCGGCCATGTACTCGACGCCGCGCCCGACGGCGTGACCGGCCTGCACCTGGCCACCACCCAGGCCTACGACGCGATCATCCTGGACTGGATGATGCCGCGCATGGACGGCCCCGAAGTGCTGCGCCGCCTGCGCGAGGAGCATGCCTCGGAGGTGCCGGTCATCATGCTTACCGCGCGTGATGAGTTGCCCGACAAGATCGCCGGCTTCCGTGCCGGTGCCGACGACTACCTCACCAAGCCCTTCGCGCTGCCGGAGCTGGAAGTGCGCCTGGAGGCGCTGCTGGTGCGCGCGCAGGGCCGCGGTCGCAGCAAGGCCTTGCAGGTGGCCGACCTGCGCCTGGACCTGGCGACGCTGGAAGCCACGCGTGCCGGCCGCCCGCTGCACCTGTACCCCGCCTGCCGCAAGCTGCTCGAAGTGCTGATGCAGGCCAGCCCGGCGGCAGTCACCCGCGAGCGCCTGGAACATGCACTCTGGGGCGACGAGCCGCCGGACGGCGACATGCTGCGCTCGCATATCTACGAATTGCGCCGCAGCGTGGATGGCCCGTTCGCCGAGAAGCTGATCCACACGCTGCCGCGTGTGGGCTACCGGCTGGCGCAGGTCGACGCGGCGGAGGCCGACGATGGCACCTAAGCCCCGCGCACTGCGGCGGCAGGTGACCCTGTGGCTGGTGGTGTATGCCGCGCTGATCTCGCTGGCGGTGTTCGTGCACGGCTACATCGTCAACGAGCAGGCCGAACAGCTGACCTGGCATTCGCTGCTCAAGTCCGAGCTGGACCACTTCGTGCAGCGCAGCGCCGAGGACCCGGACTACCACTGGACCGACAGCCAGACCGTGCAGTTGTTCGGCGACGATGATGACTCGCCGCCGCCGCCGGAATACGCGGGTTTCCAGCCGGGCATCCACGACGGCATCGCCTACCAGGGCCGCGACAAGGTGCTGATGGTGCAGGACGTGAAGGGCCGCCGGCTGGTGTTGGCGCTGGACATCACCGAGCTGCAGCGGCACGAGAACAACCTGGGCCTGTGGATGGTGGCCTCCAACCTGGTGGCGATCGTGCTGCTCGGGTTGCTGGTGGGCTGGGGCATGGGGCGGGTGGTGAAGCCGTTGAGCCAGATGGCCGAGCGCATCCGCCGGTTGCAGCCGGACCGTCCGGGCCAGCGCGTGGAGCTGGATCCGCGCGCCAGCAGCGAGCAGAAAGTGATCACCGAGGCGCTGAACGACTACCTCGGCCGCAACGACCAGTTCGTCGAACGCGAGCGTTCCTTCATCAACAGTGCCAGCCATGAACTGCGCACGCCGATCGCGGTGATCGATGGCGCCAGCGAACTGGCGCTGGCGCAGGAAGACGTTCCGGCGCCGGTGCGCCACCAGTTGCTGCGCATCCGCCAGACGGCGGCCGGCGTGGAGCAGCTGCTGGCGCTGCTGCTGGTGTTGGCCAAGGACCCGGCGCGGCTGGCGCGTAGCAGCGACGAAGTGCGGCTGGACCAGCTGCTGCCGGAGATCGTGGCCGACCACCAGCACCTGAGCGCGGACAAGGACCTGCGGCTCGCGCTGCATGCCGACACCCCGGCGCGGGTATTCGCACCGGTGACGATCCTGCAGGCGGCGATCGGCAACCTGCTGCGCAACGCCATCGAGAACAGCGACCGCGGCACGATCCACATCGGGCTGTCGGCGCCGGCCATCGTGCGCATCGAAGACCCGGGGCATGGCATGTCGCCGGAGGAGATCAGCGCGATTTACGCGCGCATGGCGCGGGGCGACCACAGCAGCCGCGCGGCGGGGATCGGGCTGGACCTGATCGGGCGCCTGTGCGAGCACCTGGGCTGGACGTTGACGTTCGAATCCGATGAGGGACGCGGCACGATCGCATCGCTGGACCTGTCCAGCTCATTGGCCAAGGAAAGCGCGCTTTAAACAGTCGCCGTCCACATCAAACATCCCCTGTAGGCGCGGCTCCAGCCGCGACCGTGCAGTGGCAAACGGCAATGAACCCTGATGTCGCAAGGTCGCGGCTGAAGCCGCTCCTACAGGGAAATGTCAGGCCGCCAGCAGTCCGCGCTCGACCAGCCACGCGCGCGCATTCTCCGCGTCGTGCTCGAACCAGGCTCGCGTCGAACCGAGCCGGTACGTGTAACCCCATGCGTCCATGTCGGCCATCAGCTGCGCGCTGCCCACGCCGGGCAGGGCATCGGCCAGCACGATCTGCAGGTAGCAGGTGGCATCTTCTTCCTCCACCGAGTCGGTGGCGTCGGTATGCACCTGCGCGCGTTTTTCCGGCGGCAGCACGATGAGGTGGCAGGCCTCATGCAGCATCGAGTGCACCGGGGTGTCGCCGCGCACGTAGACGTCGCACCCGATGATGCCGGCCTCCGGTTCGCCCCAGTAGCTGCCCGGGATCCGCTCGCCGTCCGCCACCAGGTGCAGGCGCAACGCGTGACGCGCCAGCAGGGCGGCGGCATCGGCCAGGGCGATGTCGGCCAGGCGGGTGACCACGGGGTCGGCGGAGGCGGTGTCCAGCGTCTTGTCCTGCGCGAAAGCGGCGCCGGCCGGAGCCGGCGCGCGAGGGTTACTTGTCCGAGTCTTCCGGCAGCGCCACCGAGATGTCGAGCACGTCGTTGTGGCCGTCCTTGATCAGGTCGACCTTCACCGCGTCGGCGTCGATGTTGACGTACTTCTTGATCACTTCCAGCAGTTCGCGCTGCAGCAGCGGCAGGTAATCCGGGCCGCCGCGTTGCGAGCGTTCCTGCGCGATGATGATCTGCAGTCGGTTCTTCGCGGTTTCGGCGGTGTTTTTCTTGCTCTTGAGAAAGTCGAGCAGTCCCATGCCTTAGCCTCCGAACAGCTTGCTGAAGAAGCCTTTCTTTTCCACCGAGGTGAAGCGCATCGGCCGCTCCTCGCCGAGGATGCGCGCGACCGCGTCATCGTAGGCCTGGCCTGCCGGCGACTCGGCATCGAGGATCACCGGCTCGCCCTTGTTGGAGGCGTTGAGGACGTCGCCCGACTCGGGGATCACGCCGATGGCCTTCAGGCCCAGCACTTCCTCCACGTCGGTGATCGAGAGCATCTCGCCGGCTTCCACGCGCGAGGGGCTGTAGCGGGTCAGCAGCAGCGCGGCCGGCACGCTCTGGCCGGCCTCGGCCTTGTGCGTCTTGGAGTCGAGCAGGCCGATGATGCGGTCCGAGTCGCGCACCGAGGACACTTCCGGGTTGACCACGACCACCGCGCGGTCGGCGAAGTACATCGCCAGGAACGCGCCCTTCTCGATGCCGGCCGGGGAGTCGCACACGATGAAGTCGAACCCGTCGGCCGCCAGGTCCTTGAGCACCTTCTCCACGCCTTCCTTGGTCAGCGCGTCCTTGTCGCGGGTCTGCGAGGCGGCCAGCACGTAGAGGTTGTCGAAGCGCTTGTCCTTGATCAGCGCCTGCTTGAGCGTGGC
>Ga0310344_10000163_pt1 | contig 54789 bp, 59 predicted proteins | sample HC15DNA20200_MG_FD_203801 | JGI IMG/M metagenome (GOLD analysis project Ga0310344, IMG submission 203801) | Marine microbial communities from station ALOHA, North Pacific Subtropical Gyre - HC15-DNA-20-200_MG | ecosystem: Environmental > Aquatic > Marine > Oceanic | place: Pacific Ocean: North... | reverse complement strand
GCCCAGTTAGCGGATGCAATTGACAACATTTAATCAATTTTGTAATCGTCTTTATCAATATCTATATAGCTTTGTCCATCTTTTTTTTCTTCAACTGTCTTTTTTTTAGATGGTTTTATTTTTTTGTACAGTCTTATAACAAAATAAATTAAGAGTATGCCAGCAAACGCGAGTGAAAAGAAAGCTGTGAGGGATATTAGTATTACTATACTAAGAATTGAGGATAGAGTTAGTCTTAAATGCTTCATTATTTTCTTTGTTTTTTCCTTTGTTGTCTTTTTTGTTTTTCCAACTTTCTCCTTTTTACTTTTTCTTTTTCTGAAGTATTCTTTGCCTGAATTTTCTTTTGGTTGTTCTCTTCTTTCTTTTCTTCCTTAGTCACTTCCTCAGCCTCAATTATTGATTCGTCATCTGAATATTGTACTTCATCATCTTGATTCTTCTGCTTTTCTAGTTCATCAATTTCTTCTGAGGAAATCGGTTCTACCTCTAAAAACCTCTTGATTGCTTCAAAATTAAAACTTTCTAGCATCGACTGAAACATCTCAAATCCTTCTTTCTTGTATTCTCGTAATGGATTTTTTTGTCCATATGCCCTTAGACCAACACTATCTCGTAGGTAGTCCATACTTAGCAAATGTTCTTTCCAAGACATATCAAGAGTTGTAATTAAGATGAATCTTGATATTGGCTGATAAAGCTCACCAAGGGATGATATTTTATTCTCTATTTTCTTTTGTATTACATCTTCAAGTTGAGACAAATCAGCAAAATCGTCTTCTATGTTAAAACCTAGCTGACTAACTATCGATTGTTTGTCTTCGTTAGATGGCTCTTTTACATCTGGGTATAGATTCAGAAGAGAATCGACAACGCTTCCTAATATATCGCTCAGAATTTCTGAAGATCCGTCTTCTCTCAAAAGCTTGTTTCTAATCCCATAAACAACTTCTCTTTGTTGGCTCTGAACATCATCATATTCAATTAAATGTTTTCTGATTTCGTAATTTCTAGTTTCTACTTTCTTTTGAGCACCTTCTATAGAACCAGAAATCATTTTATGTTCAATTGGCTCTCCTTCTTTCCATCCTAATTTTGACATCATAGATGAAATTTTTTCTGAACCAAAAAGCCTCATCAAATCGTCTTCCATTGAAACAAAAAATTGACTTACGCCAGGGTCACCCTGTCTTCCAGCTCTACCTCTTAGCTGATTATCGATTCTTCTTGATTCATGTCTTTCGCTTCCCAGAACAACCAATCCATCAAAATCAATTATTTTATTTTTTTCATCCTGGATTAGTTTAGCAATATCTTGCGCGTTACTATCTTCATTGTTCTTAATTAGAAAATCCTTATTGCCTCCCAACATAATGTCTGTTCCTCTTCCAGCCATATTCGTTGCAATAGTTACAGCTCCGAGTCTCCCTGCTTGAGCAACAACTTCTGCTTCAAATTCGTGGTTTTTTGCATTTAATACTTGATGCTTAATTTTCTTATTTCTTAATTCTTTACTAAGTTCTTCCGATTTTTCAACAGAAATCGTTCCAACTAATACAGGATTTCCATTAGAATTATATTCAACTATTTTATCGATAATAGCAGAAAATTTTTCTTTCTCGCTTCTATATATCAAATCATTATAGTCTTTTCTTATCATTGGGGCATTGGTTGGGATAACAACAACTTTAAGTTGGTAAATATTCTGAAACTCCAATGCTTCTGTATCTGCTGTTCCTGTCATACCTGCTAATTTGTTATACATTCTAAAATAGTTTTGTATAGTGATTGATGCAAGAGTTTGATTCTCTTCTTCGATTTTAACATTTTCTTTAGTTTCAACTGCTTGGTGAAGTCCATCGCTCCATCTTCTGCTTGGCATTAATCTTCCAGTAAATTCATCAACAATTATTATTTTTTCATCTTGAACAACATAATCTTTGTCTCTGACATACATGTGCAAAGCTCTAAGGGCTTGGTTTAGAGAATGAAGGGTAGCTAGATTCTTAGGATCATATAAATTTGTTAAATTTAAAATTTTTTCAACTTTCTCAGTTCCTGAATCTAGCAAGAATACTTGCTTTGACTTTTCCTCTTTAGCTATGTCTTCAGGGGAAAGGGTTTTGGCAACTTCGTTGATTTTTTTATAGTCAATCATAGAACTATCGGTAGGTCCTGAAATAATTAAAGGTGTTCTAGCTTCATCAATTAATATGCTGTCCACTTCATCGACAATTGCGAAAGGGTGGCCTCTTTGAGATACTTCTTCTGCGGAATATTTCATATTATCTCTTAGGTAATCAAAACCAAACTCACTATTAGTTCCATATACTACATCTGATTTATAAACCTCATTTCTTTTGGCTTCAATAAGAATGTATTCGTCTTTATTTGAGTCCAGTTCGACAACATATGATTTATCATTATTGAGTACACCGATTTTAAGATCGAATGTTTTATAAACTGGTGACATCCATAGCGCATCTCTTCTTGCAAGATAATCATTGACAGTAATTATATGCACGCCTTTATTTTCTATTGAATTAAGTATTACAGGCATACATGCAACTAAAGTTTTTCCTTCACCTGTCTTCATTTCTGCAATTTTTCCCTCATGGAGAACTACTCCTCCAATAAACTGCACATCGTACGGTCTTAACCCTAATCTTCTCTTAGATGCTTCTCTCACTAAGGCAAAAACTTCGGGTATCAAATTATCCAGAGTGTCTTCTTCGGAAAAATTATTTTTAATTGTTAGGAACGATTGTTTTAATTCGTCTAAATTTTTGGCAGAACACTCTTCTTCTAGCTTGTTAGCTTTATCTACAAGTTGACCAATCCGCGACAATTCTCTTTGATTGTCAGAACCAAAAATCTTTTTTAATACATTTTTTATCATTACTATTAAGGCTTATGCCTATGTGGATAATTCTACCGGAACAATTTCACTTATACCTTCGAGTTTAGAAGTAACACCAATAAGTTTTCTACAATATTTCATTGTCCCCTTATTATGAGTAATTATAGCGATTTGTGATTTTACAGAAATTTCTTCTAACATTTCTCCAAATTTAGAAATATTTCTATCATCTAATGGTGCATCAACCTCATCCAGAAGAAGAAAAGGCGCAGGTTTGACAAAATATGCGGATAATAGCAAGGCTATCCCAGCTAAAGCTCTTTCTCCCCCGGAATATGATTTAAGTGTTCTATATTTTTTTAATCCTATTTTCAACATTACCTCAATCCCAGAATGCTCAATAGATTCAGGATTGGTTAAAACAAGTTTTCCTTCTCCTCCTCCAAATAACCTTTGTATAGATTCATTGTATTTTTCACTAATCCTCTCGAAAGCATCGATAAAAGCTGTTCTAGATTCTTCATCAATTTTCTTTATTGTTTTTTCAAGATTCATCAAAGATGTGTCTAAATCTGTAAGTTGTTTGTCTATGAAATCATACTTTTCTTCTAGTTTAAGGTATTCCTCAGGCGCCAATAGATTTACTGGGCCAAACTCATTGATAGATTTTTGTAATCTATAAAATTTTGCTTTTGAAAGATTTCCTTCTTTACGAAGTTTGAGCATTTCTTCTTCTTCATCTTTGCTTATAATTTCAATATTTATATTCTTTTCAGCAACACTTTCTACTAACTGTTCAATCTCAATTTGTATTTTTTGTATACTAGAATCATATGTTAATGATTCGGTACGCTTTTGATCAATAATTTCTTCGTTTGAAAGTATCTCTTGGTTGATATTATCTACTTCTAAATCATTAGTTTTAATGCTTTTGTTCAATTCCAAAATAATATTTTCGATATTAGCTCTTTCGGAATTTAGACTTGGTAATTCATTTTGAGAAACAGTTAAATTCTTTTTATTGGATTCAATTTTTTCTTCTAGTTCAACCATTCTTGAGGTTATTGAATCACATTTCTCATTAATCTTCTTGATTTTATCGTTAATTTTTCCTATACCAGAAGACTGATATTTCGCGGTTGCTTCAATTTCTGTATTAAAAGATGTAATCCTATTGTTAATATCAAAAATTTCTTCTTCGGTTTTCTTAATCTCTAATGTAATTAAATCAATTTCCTCATCATATAAATCTTTTTGATTCATTAAATTTTTAATTTCTTCTTTAATTTGCAAAATACTATCTGGAGCAAATCCTACGGTTATTGAACCGTTAGAATCAAAAAACTCTCCATCTTTAGTTACAAAATTGCAACCGGGGTTCTCTTCTCTAGCAGCAAGGGCATCTTTGATATCTTCAACTACATAAGTATCTCCAAAAATGGAAGCGAGAAAAGGTCTGTTCTCGGTAGTGCAATCAATACAATCCATAATTTGTTCATAATCTAGGTTAGTATTTGCTCCTGCTATTTTTGTATGTGCTAAAGATATAAAAGTTCCTTTACCATTACAATCTTTTTTGAATTGCTCTATCGTGCTAACTGCATCCCTATCATCATTGATCAAAATCCATTTTAGCTTTTCTCCTAGCGCAGATTCAATCGCTTGCTTGTATCCATCCTTTGGCTTTATATAGTCTGATAAAATTCCATCAACGTCTTTCCCTTTCAAGTTCTGAATAAAACTTCTAATTCCTTCAGGAAGCCAGCCATAAGAAGACTCAATATTTTCTAAGAACTTCATTCTAGATTCAGTTACTTTAATCTCTGTATTTAATTCCAAATACTTTTTATTTGTTCTTTGTAAATCTTCCTGGATCTTGTTTAGTTTATCTGTCTCTTCCTGTTTGCTGATAATGCATTTTCGTTTTATATCCTCTAATTCTAATTGATTTTTTAAACTCATCTCATTATTGTTTGAATCGTAAGTCTTTTCTAGTTCTCTAATCTCTTCGCTTAATAGATTTATTTCGGAATTTAGTTCATTTTTTTCAATCTTACATCTTTCTAGTTCGTCAACAAGCAAATTGATTTCGAGAGTCATTGTTTCACTGCTTGAGATGGATTTTAACTCCACTTCTTTATTTTTAAGCAGACTATCATTAAATTGATCCAATTTTTCATTAGATTTATTCTTAGATAAAATTATTTGTTTGATTCTATCCTTAAGGTTGTTTTTCTTGTTTTCAATTTCATCAAAAGTTTTTTGAAATAAATCTTTTTCATTTTTTGCAGAAATTAATTTAGAGTGGAGATCTTTATATCTGCTCTTATAAAAAAATGTCTCTAGATTTTTGTATTCATCAACTAGGCTGGAATATTCTTTTGCTTTTGTTGCTTGTTCGCTCAAAATATCCTTTTGCTCTTTTACCTCTGACTGGACATATCTTGTCTTTTCAACATTATCTTTGATTAACAAAATCTTTCTTTCTGTTTCTGCCCTTCTTACTTTATATTTTGCAAGCCCTGCGGCTTCGTCTATGAGTTGCCTTTTTTCCTCTGGCTTTGATGTTATGTAAGTCTCAATTTGTCCTTGCGGTATCATAGTAAAACTTTTAGACCCAGCGCCAAAAGCTATAACTGCTTCCTTGATATCTTTAAGTCTACAAGGTTGATTATTGATAAAATATTCGCTTTCACCATTTCTAAAAAGTTTTCTTTTTATTTCTGTCTCTACAAAATCATTTTTTTCGTTTTCTATTAGTAAGGATACCTCTGCGAAGCCTTGCTTTGAGAGATTGTCATTTCCATCAGAAATAATCTGTGACATTGAATCAGATCTTAAAATTCTTGGATTTTGTTCTCCTAAGACCCAACGAAAAGCATCTAAGATATTTGTTTTACCGCATCCATTCGGTCCTACAATGGCAGAAATATTAGAATCAAATTCTACTAATGACTTTTCATAGAACGTCTTGAATCCTCTTATAGATAGAGCCTTTATCCTCATTTTTAGCAATAATAAATCAATATAGTTTCCAAGTAAAGACTGTAATCAACTTTGATGAACTTATTGAAAATACTTGTTGTTTAGTTTTAACTCTGATTTTTCCATTAAATCATTAGTAAACTCGGAATAAAAGAGGGTTCTTTTCTTTGTTAATAAAATTTTTCTTATTCTGGTCTCATCAAAGGTTATGAATTCTTTATCCGCTTTTCTGACCTTTTCTATATATATTACAAACTTTTCATTCTGTCCGAAAATCTTTGGTAAAAATAGTTTTTCATTAGCTAAGTCTGACACATTAATGTCATATCCTATTAATCTTTGAAATTCTCGCAGGCTAATGTCATATTTGAACTCATAAAGATAATTTTTATCAACTTTAATAGCTGAAATTGCATCTTTAGAATTTTGTGAGGCGCTTAATAAATCTGAGAGTAGTCTTGTCTTCCCTTCGTTTATCGATATATCTGTCATCTTCTTTATCGCATTCTGCTTATTGTTAGAATATGACTCGGATGAAACAACCCAAATTTTATCCTCAAAAAAATAGACTTCTGACAATCCGATTTTCGTATTGTTCCTTTTTAGTTCATCAATTAAAGCTCTAGGAAATTGCCCTGATGGTTCAAGTAGAATAAGTTTTTTTATATTGTTATTTTTTCCGTAAATTTTAGCAATATCAGTCAAACTTGTCTTTTTGATTTGGCTATTCAATTCAACTAATTTCTCATCAAATAAACTGTTTGCGACTCTTCTCTTTATCAAATCAACAATCTCTTCTTTATCTTTCTCCGAATCGTCTGGGTAGTTATCTCTATAATTTTTGATATCTGTTTTAGATATAAATATATCTTTTGTGATATCTTTATAATTTAACGAAAAAATCCTAAAAATTGTTTTTGTTTCGTTTCCAGTTTTTTGATTAATCTTTATGAAATTGTCAATGTCCTCTTCTGTAAAATCAGGTAATTTACTTTTATCAAACAATGCGACAACTTTATAGAAATTTATTTTAGTAGAATCTAGCATAAAATACTTCGAGATATCTTCTTTCGAAATGACAATAAAATTAAATAAAAAAATTTTTAATTTGTCATTCAGTGCTTCTTCTCTTAGGATTTGCTCAAAAGATTCTTCAGTAAGATTGAAAACCTCTTTTATTCTTCTTTTATAATTTTCAAAACCTATAAATTTTCCATTTTGCTGAAATAGTGCACTGTTTATAATATTGTTTTTTATTTCTTCCTCAGAAACAACTAAACCTAATTCTTTCGCTTTTAAAGCTAATGCTTTTCTAGTGGCAATCATATAGACAACCTGCTTATTTATAATTCCTATCGATTCCTGATCTTTTACAACATTTTTAGGCAATTGAGCAAGACGCATACTCTTAAAATATGAAAATTCTTCTTTAGATATATCTTGGTCATTGATTTCTGCTACCACGTCGTCGGATAATCCAAAACTTGTTAGATCTGAATCCACACCCAAAGTAACTATTAGTCCTAAAGCAACTAGAATAATAATTAATTTAGATAGCAATGAATTAAATATAGATAAAGACATCATTAAAATATATCATATAAATGGAGTTCTAATTAGATTAGATTGTCGATGCTTATGGTGGAAATAATACTAAATGGTAAAAAGATTAATGTAGATGAAGAGACTAATCTCTATGAATTTTTAGAAGCTACTTTTTCTTCTAACACTAATTTTGCTGTAGCTATAAATGGAGAGTTTGTATCGAAAACTAAATATAAAGATGTTTCAATAAGTCTTGGTGATGAAATTGAAGTAGTCTCAGCTCATCCTGGTGGTTGATAATGAAGCTTTACAACATAAACCTTAAATCAAATATTATCTTAGGTTCGTCGAAATATCCTTCTCCAAAAGTATTTCAAAATTGCATTAGAAAGACTGGGACAAAAATGATAACTGTAGCGGTAAGAAGATTAGTTCCAGAGAGCGAAAACTTTTTAAAAATAATAAAAAAAACTAAATGTCATATTTTGCCAAACACAGCAGGTTGTTTTTCAGTAAAAGAAGCTGTTGCAACTGCGGAAATGGCAAGAGAGCTTTTCAAAACAGATTTAATTAAACTCGAAGTTATTGAAAACAAAAAAACACTAAAGCCTTCAATGCGAGGAACAATCAAGGCAACTGAAAAACTTATAGAAAGAGGGTTCAAAGTCTTGCCTTACATAACAGATAATCTTAATTTCGCTAAAGAAGTTGAAGCCCTTGGTTGCAAAGTAATAATGCCGTGGGGGTCGCATATAGGATCTGGCAGAGGTCTTGATAATTTATCTAAGCTTAAAATAATTAGAGAAAGAATTCCTGACAAGACTCTAATTGTTGATGCTGGAATAGGAAGAATTTCTCATGTATGCCAAGTTATGGAATTGGGTTTTGATGGAATTTTATTAAATTCTGCAGTGGTAAATTCTACATCACCTGAAAAATTTGCTGAAGCATTAGCTATTGGAATGAAAGCAGTTCAAACATCAATAAAAGCTGGTCCGATGGAACAACGTGAATACGCCACAGCTTCTACAAGCAACAAAGGTAGACCATTTAGTAAATAATGGGTAAAGCTCATAAATTTTTAATTTTTTCCTTGTTGTTTTTTACTTCAATATCAATAAATTATTGTTATGATGGAGACACCTGTACCTCAGATAAAGGTGAAAAAATACGTTTGGCCTGCATTGATGCTCCTGAATTAAAGGGACCAGAAGCTAATCCTAAAAAAGCAAAAGCAGCACGAAATCACTTAAGAGACCTGGTTTATAAAAAAAATATACAAATTCGTAGAATCACAAAAGATCATTATGGAAGAACTGTGGGAGAACTATTTGCTGATGGATTAAACCTTCAGGAGCAAATGGTTAAAGATGGTCATGCAAAGATTTACAAAAAATATGCTTTTCAATGTGAGTGGTCTAAATAACCTACTTCATGGATTTAATCGATTTATAGAATGTTATTGACCCATCCCTAGATTTTCGTTGGATTAAAAATAAGCAATTCTGATCTGGCTTAATTTTTTTAATTATGGAATTAAAGCTTTCGATGTTTGATATAGATTGGCGGTTAATTTCCATGATAATATCACCTTTAATCAATACAGATTCTACAATTGAATTTGGATAGATTCTGGTAACCACCATTTTACCGATATTAGAATTGGAATCTTCTACAAATTCAGTTACATCAAAACCAAATTTATCTCTTGCTTCTCTACTAATTTCTTTATTATTCTTAGAGAACTTATTTGTGGGAATCTGCCCAAGCCTAACTGAAATTTCTATTACTTGATTATTTCTTATAATGCCAAGCTTGACTTTTGTATCTGGCTTAAGCCTGCCAACCTCTCTAGGCAAATCAGAATATTCTTTAATTGGCTTGTTGTCTATAGATACAATAATATCACCTCTTTTTAAACCTGCTTTAAATGCAGGACCGTCAACTATTACATCGCTAACCAATCCTCCAGTTGTTGAATTCAATTTTAGAGAATCGGCTATTTCTTTGTTGATTTTTTGTATCACAACCCCAAGCCATCCTCTTTCGACTCTTCCATTATCTTTTAACTGACTAATAACATTGGATGCCATATTGGAAGGTATAGCAAAGCCAATTCCTTGTCCTCTTGCAGAAATTGCGGTATTAACACCAACGACTTTACCGTCTAAATTAAAAAGAGGGCCGCCGCTATTTCCTTTATTGAGTGCTGCATCTGTTTGAATGAAATCTACGTAACCCCCAAGATCATCAATGTATCTTCCTTTAGCGCTAACTATTCCGGTTGTAACAGTTGTTCCAAAACCGAGTGGATTACCAACCGCTAAAACCCATTCTCCAATTCTCAACGACTCAGAATCTCCTAGTGTTACTTTCTTTAAGGATTGTTTTGGTTTTATCCTTAAAAGAGCTAAGTCCGTTCTTTCGTCGGTTCCTACTATCTCCGCTTTATATTTATTATCATCACTCAAAACTATAGATATTTCAGAAGCTTCTTTTATAACATGATAGTTTGTGACAATGAGTCCGTCCTCTGAGTAAATAAAACCTGAACCCAATCCTTTTGCATATTTAGGCTGGGATTCCTTACCATAGTTCTGATTAAAATTCTCACCAAACTGCCTGTTTAAAAACTCATCTAAGAAAGGATCTCCTGTGAGTCCAAATTGTTCTTGCTTGATACTCGTTGTCTCTATTCTGACAACAGAAGAGCTTAGTTTCTCCACCAAATTATGTATATTTTCTAATTTTTCTGCATTTGAATTAAATGAAAATAGTGAGATAACTAAAAAAAATTTATAGAAAAAAATTCTAATTTTTTGCATAAGACGTAAATATAAACAATAAATGTTCAGGTTGCCAGTCAAATAAGTTAAATATGATAAGATTAACAAAATATGAATATAGTCTTCATGGGAACTCCAGATTTTGCTCTAACTATTCTAAAAGAATTAGATTTGGAATATGGTGTAAAGCTAATTGTTGCGCAACCTGATAAGCCTACAGGGCGCAAAAAGGAAATCGTCTTCAATCCTGTAAAACAATTTGCAGTTAATAAAAATATAAATATTCTACAGCCAGAAAAAATAAAGGGTAATTCTGAGTTTGTTCGTGAATTGTTGAATATAAGTCCTGATATTATATATGTAGCTGCATATGGGAAGATTTTATCTGAAGAAATTTTAAAAATACCAAAATATGGTTGTATCAATATCCATGCATCACTATTACCAAAATATCGTGGAGCTGCTCCTATAAATTGGGCTCTTATTAACGGAGACAATGAGACTGGTATTACATTGATGAAGATGGACGCTGGTATGGATACAGGAGACATAATCTCTAGCCATAAAATAAATATAGAAGACGATGATAATGTAGAGTCTTTATCTAATAAACTTGCAAATTTAGGAGCAAAAAAATTAATAGATTTTACAGACACCTTAATTAAGAAAGATAAATATGGACTTGTGAAACAAAATAATAGCGAAGCATCCCTAGCACCCAAGATTAAAAAGGAAGACGGTTTGATAAATTGGAACCAATCATCAATGGAGATAAGAAATTTAGTCAATGGTTGCAATCCGTGGCCTATTGCTTTTACAAATCTAGACGAAAAAATAGTAAAAATTTTTAAGGTAGAGATAGTTAAAGAAAACGATATTAAACCTGGGGAAATTTATAATAGTGGTGGCAAATTAGTGGTAGGATGCGGGAAAGGCTGTTTAGAGATAATAGAAGTTCAAAGAAGTGGTCAAAAAAGGATGCCGGGAAAAGACTTTCTAAATGGAATTAAGAAAATTGAAAACTTGTGTTTCACTTAATAGGAATTTCAACAGAAAACGAAGATATCTTCATTCTTTCTATTAATTTATTTTCAAAACATAAATCTCTTACTTGTTTTAATGACTGTTTTGGTACGAAAAGTATGCAATTGTATCCAATTGCTTGTAAAGATTTCCACTTGTCGGTCGAGCTGGAATTAATATTAGAAATTGTTTCAACTTCTCCAATCATAACAACTTGTCCATAATTGCCAAATATAATATCCGGGTATTGACCTTCAATTGAGTGTAATTTTTTCTCTGTTGTATTAGTTTGTATCTCGTTAAATTCTTTGGAGTATCTTTTTTGTATCTCTTCTACAACCCAATCATGAAGAAAAGCTTCTTTTTCATTTTCTTCCATAATTGTTACTCCACATTAATTTATCTTTCAGCACATGGAAATATTTGCTATCTGGAGATCTTAGCAAACAAAGCTTGTATTTAGATTTTGAAACTATAAGTTCAGAAGTGTTATCAATCTCTAAGCTCTCATTTCCGTCAAATGTTACAAAAACTGGATAGCTTATTGAATCAATTCTTATTTTAATGGACGATTTGTCAGATATGACTAACGGTCTATTGGATAATGTGTGTGGACAAATTGGTGTCACTATAACAAGTGGTAATCCAGGTGATACGATTGGTCCACCAGCAGATAAAGAATAGGCAGTCGAACCTGTTGGTGAAGATAATATCAATCCATCTGCCCTAAGATTTGAAACCAAAATCTTGTCAATATACAAGTCTAGATTAATAATTTTCGCAAGTGCTCCTTTGTTAATGACTACATCATTAAGAAAGTTTGTTTTTTTAATTATATTTTTACCATTGGAGATTGTTGCTTGAAGTAATTGCCGATTGTCTTCTATTAGCTTACCTTCAAAAAAATCATCCAATATTACTTTGAATCTTTCATATGGTGCTTCAGTTAAGAAACCCAAACTGCCTAGATTTATTCCTATTACTGGCTTCTTGTTGATGGCTGCTTCTTCCGCAACATGCAACAAAGTTCCATCTCCTCCGAAAACAATAATAAGATCGGATTTTTTTACCAGTTCATACCTAGGAATGAAATTAGGTGGTTGGCTGGGTGCTTCATTTAAAATATCCTCTGCTAAAAGCTCAGCCTTATATTTTTTTAAAGTCTGTTCCAGATTTTGTATGACTTTATGAAAGCCCTCTAAATCTGGCTTTCCTATGACGCCTACAATCATATGTATATTATAGATGAGTTTTTAGAGTTTTCAGACAATCCTATTTTTTTGTAGATAATAAATCTTGAACTAGATTTTGAATATTGCCATCTAAAAATGATTCTACATCTCCCGTTTCGAAATTAATCCTATGGTCCTTAATCATTCTATATGGATGCAAAACATATGACCTAATTTGACTTCCCCATGCTATATCTTTCTTCTCTGAATTAAACTCTTTTTCATGTTCTTTTATTTTGTTCATTTCTATCTCATATAATTTTGAAGACAAAATTTTCATTGCTGATGTTTTGTTTTGATGTTGAGATCTTTGATTCTGACACCCTACAACGATTCCACTAGGAATATGGGTAATCCTCACAGCAGAATCAGTCTTATTTACATGCTGACCCCCTGCTCCACCAGCTCGAAATGTTTCAATCTTTAGATCGGTTTCGTCTATATTGATATCAATGTTCTCGTCAACTTCAGGAAGCACGGAAACAGAAGCGAATGAAGTGTGTCTTCTTTTGTTAGAGTCAAATGGAGAGATACGAACTAATCTATGTACACCGGTTTCGCTAGATAAAAAACCATAAGCAAATTCACCTTTAATTAATATAGTGCAATTTTTAATGCCTGCCTCTTCTCCGTCGAGTATGTCTAAAAACTCTGCTTGAAAATTATTAATCTCAGCATAACGCAAATACATTCTTGATAGCATGTGTGCCCAATCTTGAGCCTCTGTTCCACCTGCTCCAGAATTAATAGACAATATTGCATTTTTAGTATCATCTTTACCGGAGAGCATCATTCTAATTTCAAACAACTCTAATTCGTTTGCAAAGTCTGAGAGAGACGCGTCTATTTCATTCAAAGAGCTATCGTCTTCGGACTTAAAAAGATTGAATAGTTCTGAAGTTTCCATGAAGTAAGCTTGGAGCTTTAAGTAAGTATCCAAATTTTTTTTTATTATGGAAATGTCTTTAAGTGCTTTTTGCGCATCAAGCCTATTTTCCCAAAAATCTTTCTTTTCTGTTTCTTTCTCTAACTTTTCTAAAAGGATAGTTTGGGCATCAGGGTCAAAGATACTCCCGAATCTTCTCTAACCGTATTTTAAAGTCTTTTATCTTTTGATTAATTTCTGTCATTTTTCTAACTTTCAAATAATGTTATATTTAATACATCTTGTTTCCTTAATGGAGTATATATTGAAAAATCGTGTTTTAACACCAGGTCCTGTCGCAGTCCCAGAATTTGTGATGCTTGAAATGGCGAAACCATTAATTCATCATAGGACCAGCGAGTTTGAAGAAATTTTTTATAATGCTACGGAAGATTTAAAAAAACTGTTCCAAACAAAAGAAGAGGTTTTAATTCTTGCCTCGTCAGGTACTGGAGCTATGGAAGCTGCGGTTTCCAATTCTTTTTCAAAAAATGACAAAGTTATAGTCGTAAATGGTGGAAAATTTGGAGAAAGATGGCTAAAGATATGTAAAGCTTTCGAGCTTGAAGTAATAGAGCTTTCTGTAGAGTGGGGACAAAGTGTTAGTGCAAATGAAGTTGAGCAACTTATTAGTAAAAATAATGATGTAAAAGGAATTTTAGTTCAGGCTAGTGAAACATCAACAGGAGTAGAACATCCAATTAAAGAGATAGCCAACATAACAAAAAATAGAGATGGTATTATTTTGATTGTAGATGGTATAACTGGGGTTGGCGTATTTCCGATAGCTTTTGATGATTGGGGCATTGATATATTAATAGGTGGCTCACAAAAAGCTTTCATGCTCCCTCCTGGATTAGCTTTTATTTCATTGAGCAAAAAAGCATGGGAGTTTCGAAAGAGTTCAAATCTGCCCAACTTTTATTTTGATTTAGAGGCAGCTTTAAAAAATAGTTTAAAGCATACTTCTCCGTGGACACCGGCTGTTACTCTTATTGTTGGTCTGGGTGTTGTATTAAAACACTTCAAGGATATAGGATTTGATAATGTTTACAGAAGATGTTCAATTATGTCTGAAGCTACAAGAAAAGGATTTGAAGCAATTGGGCTCAAATCTTTTGCCAAAAAAAATCCTAGTCCTGCCTTATCTGTAATATCTTCTCCAGATAAAATAGATGCTGGTTTAATTATTAATGGACTAAGAGATAATTACGGAATAATAGTTGCAGGTGGTCAAGATCAAGCAAAAGGCAAAATATTAAGAATTACTCATATGGGAGATGTGGATAAAAGTGATATGATTGCTGTAATATCTGCAGTTGAAAATATTCTAGATGAGAACGGAGTTAAATTTAAAAAAGGCGCAGGTACAAGCACGGCAGCCAAAATACTTCATAATATGAAGTAAACTTCTATAAGTTTTCTATTTTAGAAAGCTTATTCTCAAAAAAAGTGTCGATTAGGACTAGGTTGACCATTGCTTCGGCGATTGGTACTGCTCTAGGGCATAAGCATGGATCGTGTCTACCTGTTACTCTCAAATTTTTTACGGTACCTTTTTTGTTAATTGATTTTTGTTTTTTAGAAATTGACGAAGTAGGTTTTAGTGCGAACCTTACAACTAAATCCTGTCCGTTGGTTATCCCTCCTAAGATTCCACCTGCATTGTTAGAATTAAATACAACTTTACCTTTCTTTTTGCCTTTCATGACATCATTAACTTCTGATCCCTTTTTCTCAGAAATTGCAAAGCCCATGCCAATTTCAAAACCCCTCACTCCTCCAATGCTCATTATTGCGGATGCCAATCTAGCATCGATTTTGTTAAATACAGGCGATCCAAGTCCAGCAGGAATTCCTATGCTTACTACTTCTATAATACCTCCAATGGAATCTCCCTCTCTTCTAACTTGGTCAATTAGTTCGCTCATTTCTTTTACTTTCTTTTTGTCTGGACATCTTAATGGATTTTTGTCTATATATTTCAAATTAACATTATCTATTTTTATATTACCAACTTGTGCTACATAACCATATGTCTTGATTCCTAATTTATTCAAAAGCTTTTTAGCTATGGCTCCAGCTGCCACCCTAGCAACAGTCTCTCTATTTGACGACCTTCCTCCTCCTCTGTAGTCCCTTATTCCATACTTCTCGTCATAACTCAAATCAGCATGACCTGGTCTATAAATATCTTTAAAATCGTCATATGATTTTGAGATTGCATCTACATTGCGAACAATCATTGAAATTGGAGTTCCAGTTGTTTTGTTTTTGAATACGCCGGACAAAATTTCTATTTTATCATCTTCTTTTCTTTGTGTAGTTAGACGGCTCTGTCCTGGTTTCCTTCTATTTAATTCAAGCTGGATATCTTTTTCACTTAGAGATAATCCCGCTGGACATCCGTCTATGACAACACCTAAGGCTTTTCCGTGCGATTCTCCCCATGTGGTAATTTTAAATAAGTTTCCAAACGAATTTCCGGCCATAAAAAGCATTCTATCTTCAAAAAAAAAATAATGCAATTTAACTAAGAATTAATTATCAACATTGCATCTCCGTAGCTATAGAATCTAAACTTTTCTTTAATTGCAGTTTCATAGCATTTCATAGTTAATTCATATCCAAGAAAAGCTGAAACAAGTACTAAAAGTGTAGATTTCGGCAGATGAAAATTCGTTAGCAATCCATCAATAAAATTAAAATTAAACCCATCCTTTATAAATAAATCCGTCTCTGACCATTTTCCTAATAAATCTTTGTCAACTCCAACAGACTCTATCGCTCTTAACGTTGTGGTACCGATAGAAATAATTCGTTTATTTTCTTCTTCTATTGTTCGAATTAGCTTTTTGTCAACGAAGAATCTCTCTTTGTGCATCTGATGATTTGATATTGATTCAGTTTTTATTGGTAAAAATGTGCCTAAGCCTACATGGAGGGTAATATATTCTGTTTGAATTCCATTATTTTTTATTGAAGCCATTAAATCATTAGAGAAATGCAAGCCAGCAGTTGGCGCAGCAATAGATCCTGATTTTGAAGCAAAAATTGTCTGATAATCTATTTTGTCAAAATCATCTGAATCTCGTTTTATATAAGGCGGTATGGGCATCTTGCCATATTTAGACACTACGTTTTCATAATGAGAATCAAAAGAAACTTGCCATTGATTATTTTTGTAATATAAACTTCCGGTTAGTTCATCATCAAAAAAAATTTTCGTTTTTTTAGGATTTTTTGTAAGCACAGACCAAGTGTTAAGATTAATTCTTTTTTCTAATAGAATCTCTCTATTCTTATTGCTTTCGTCCTTAACGTTCAAAAGCAAAGGGTCCACTTTTGTATTATTGAATATTAAGAGATCGATTGGGCTTAAATAATCAACTATATTCTTAAATATTGTAATAGAAATTTCTTTAGTCCTTTTGTTAACCACTAATAATCTTGAGGAATCTCGCGGTCTTGATGGACGTAAAGCAATTAATTCATTTGGCAAATGGTAGTCAAAAGAAGATAGATTCATTACTTAATTTTACTTAAAATCAATCTTAAAGAGTTAAGTTTTATAAAACCGGTCGCATCCTTTTGATTATATAAATTATCTTTTTCAAAAGTTGCTAACTTAGGATTGTAGAGGGAATTTTTTGATCTTCTGCCAACAACTGTTATGTTGCCTTTATAGATTTTCAATCTGACATCTCCCGTGACATTCTTTTGTGATTCTTTAATGAAAGCTTGCAAGGCCTTCATTTCAGGTGAGAACCAAAATCCATTATATATAAGTTCAGATATTTTAGGAACTAGTGTATCCCTTAAATGCATAACTTCTCTATCCATAGTTATTGACTCTATTGCTCTATGAGCGACATTTAGAATTGTGCCACCCGGAGTTTCATAGACACCTCTCGATTTCATGCCAACAAATCTATTTTCTACTATGTCTACAACTCCTACACCATTTTTTCCTCCGACTTTATTAAGTTTTATCAAAAGATTTACTGGATTTATTTTTTTTGTGTTAATGGCATACGGTATTCCGTCTTTAAAAGATATATTTAAATAACTAGATTTATTTGGAGTTTTGTCCAGTGGTTTAACTAGTTCGAGCATACCTTTAGGGGGTTCAACCCATGGGTCTTCAAGCACTCCTCCTTCATAACTTGTGTGATAAATATTTCTATCACAGCTATAAGGTTTTGCTTTTGTAACTGTAATTGGTATACCATGCTCTTTTGCATAATTAATACAACATTGCCTCGATTCAAGATTCCATATTCTCCATGGTGCTATAATTTCTATTTTCGGGGCTAGCGCTTTAAATGTTAGCTCAAATCTGATTTGATCATTGCCTTTACCGGTAGAGCCATGAGATACAGCATATGCTTTTTCTTTTTTTGCGATTTCTATTTGTCTCTTAGCAATCAAAGGTCTTGCTATGGAGGTTCCTAACAAATAAGACCCTTCATAAACTGCACTGGATTGAATCATAGGGAAGACAAAATCTTTAATAAATTCGTTTCTTAAATCTTCTACGTAAACTTTAGAAGCTCCGACTCTCTTTGCCTGCGCTGCTATTGCTTTTAGATTTTCTTTCTGTCCAAGATCAGCAATATAAGCAATCACATTAGCATTATAATTCTCTTTTAACCAGTGTAGTATTACTGAAGTATCTAGGCCACCAGAATAAGCAAGAACAATTGTTTTCTTTTTCATAACCACATTATTTTTTCGTTATACCCTGGTAATCAAAGAGGTAGAAAGTAGCTTTTTTTGTTTCATAAAATTTCTCAAGAGAATATCCTATAAACTCTAATTTTTCTAAATCATCTCCTCCATGATTAGCTTTTTTTTGGTCATCAGAAAATTCTAATTTGACCACTAAATCTTTTGGCATTGTTCTCTGAGCATCTGGATGTGTGGTAAAGACAACTGCCACTTCTTTCTCTATTTTTTTATTTTTAGGCAAAGTAAAACCAACTGCTAAACTAACGGATTGCAACTCAATAACATATAGCTGGATTGACGAACCGGTTGGTTCCGGGTCTTCGGGTCCATCTTCTACAGTAATAGTGTAAGTAAAGCTAGGAAGTTCATCTCCTTTTAAGGTAGCCTCAATTCTATTGTAATCTTCATTGTCAATCAAACATCCAATATTTAGCATTATTTTCTTTCTCCTTGCATTTTAAAAAATCTTATTGAATTCCATAAAGTATTTATAATATCTAATTAAGTTTAATAATACTAATTTGACTCTTGTCAGTTGAACCGTCTCTTCTGTATGAGTAAAAGTTGGCATTACATTGAGTACAGTTGTGAATTATCTCAACATTTTTTACTCCGTTTCTATGTAAAAATCCTTTGTTAATATTCTGCAAATTAAGATAATATTTCCCATTGCTTAACTTAAAATCATCCTTTTCTAGTTTAAATTTTTTGTCAAATTTTAACCATAAGGATTTACTAACCTCGTAGCAACAAATACCAATTGATGGACCAATGACTGCGATTATATCTCTTGATTCAGAATTAAAATCTTTAATTAGAACCTGCATCGTTTTTTCTAAAACTTTATAGAAAGTTCCTCTCCATCCTGCATGCACAGCAGCAACAAAAGTTCCGGATTTGTCGCTAAGTAGAATTGGAACACAATCGGCAGTCCTCACTGCAACATAACAATCCTTACGAGTTGTAATTATAGAGTCTGCATCTTTCTGTATATCTAAACTCGAATCATTTTTAAGAACATGAACTTTGTTTCCATGCACTTGATTTGAAAAGTAAATTTTATTTTTATTGTCGAATATAAAATTTTTATCACCAAAATGATGTGTAGTGTTGGTAAGATTGTCAAAAGATTTTGAAAAAGAGTATTTTTTCATAATGACTTGAGCCCTTTTAATACATCATCTAAATCTTTAGGCAAGTTCGCAAAAAATTTAACTCTTTTCATAGTTGTTGGATGTAAAAAAGATAAAGACTCTGCATGTAAAAAATGCCTCAAAGAAATATTTTTTCTTTTTTTTGTGTAAATTTTATCTCCAACAATAGGATAACCTAACAAGCTAAAATGAACTCTAATTTGATGAGTACGTCCAGTTAAGGGAACAGCCTCTAAAAGTGAATATTCCTTGAATATTTTTTTTACTGTCCACTGAGTAGTTGCAGATTTAGGTGAGTTTGTATTATTTGAAATTTTCGTTCGATTTTTTTTATCTCTTCCAATTGAGTGCTCTATCACTCCCTGCATTCTTTTTGGTACGCCATGCACCAAAGCTAAATAAGTTTTTTCTACTTTTCTTTTTGCAAACTGTTCTGTTAGATTTTGATGGGCAATATCATTCTTTGCTACAACCAGTACACCTGAAGTTTCCTTGTCCAACCTGTGGACAATACCCGGCCTCAACACTCCTCCAATGCCTGATAAATTTTTACAATGGTACAATAACCCGTTAACAAGAGTGGGCGTCTTTATACCCGATCCATGATGAACACTGACAAAGGGTGGCTTGTTGACTACGGCAATATCTTGGTCCTCATACAAAAATTCAAGTGGTATAGCAATTGGCTCCAGATAAGTAACCTGTGGCTTAGGAAAAATGACTCTAATCTTATCACTTTTTTTAACTTGGTATGAGGCTTTCGTGTTCTTATTGTTGCATAAAACATACCCTTCTTTAATAAGCTTCGCGATATAAGCCCTAGAAATATCAGTTAAATTCTCTGATAGTACTTTGTCTAATCTTTTTCCATAATTACTATCATCAACAATAAATTGCCATAAAGAACTATCCATTTTATTATTTAATTATGTTCATATAGTTAAGTTAATCAAATACTTAACAGGAGGAGTACTTATGGAAGTATTAGAAGCAATAGGAAAAAGGAGAAGTATTAGGTTTTACAAAGACTGGAAAAAAGTTGAAGATTGGAAAATTCAAGTAATTCTTCAAGCAGCTAGGTATGCATCCTGTCAAGGTAATTGCAATTCTACCGAAGCTATAGTCATTGACAAAGCAACTTATCCAAAGAAAAAATGGGATGAAATAGTTCAATGCGTATCTGCTTTCAATGAACTCCATCTCCAAACTGCGCCGACGCTTATCGTTTGGCTAACCAATTTAGATGGTTGGTATAAAGATTTAGTAAAATCTTTTGCGGTACTCTTTCCTCTTAGGGCCATTTCTGCAGCTCAAGGATGGACATATAAACTTCTAACTGAAACTACCTATCCTAGATTAATGAGCTTTCCTAAGGATAAAACTGAGGACTTGTTTAGAATAGAGGCAGGTCAAGCAATGGCACAATCTATGCTCGCAGCGACCGAGCTTGGATTGGGAACATGTCTAATTGCAACAGGTAGAAATCCGCAAGCATTTCCTAAGGTATTAGGTCTTCCAGAAAATGTTGTTCCTTTATGGGCAATGACTGTTGGTTATCCACTAGAAGATCCGGATCAAAGACCGCGAAAAAGATTTGATAGGCTCTTCCATTTCAATGGATATGGCAAACCCTTAAAGGAGGACAAAGAGACAAAGGAACTGCTAAAAGAAGCGGGTATGATACTTGACCCTAATCCGATTGACGAGAGAGAACAAGAATTGAAAAATATTTGTAGATCCTTAGGTCTGACTGAGGACATGCCTGACATGCCAAAAGAGAAGATAAAAGAATTGTATAAGAAAGATTCTCCATATTATGGAGAGCTGCCAAAAGATTTAATCAAGAAGGGTGTTTAGTTGACTGAAGACAACAAAAGAATTGATTTAAGATTTGCTTTAACTGCTCCTGGTACGATGTGGAATCTTCTCTATGAAGGGATGGAGCAGAATGTAAACTTAAGATCAACTTTTAAAGGTAAAGATGAGGAAAGCGTAGAGGCTTTAATTAAATTTGGAGAAATATTAAGACGAAAAAAAGACTACGATATAAGTATTACATCAAATGGAATAGAGATTAATAAAGTAATACCTATCAGTGACTATAAGTCTGGAGAACAATGGACAGATTTAATGTCTAAACTTAAAGAAGAAATTACAAAAATGATTTAAATCTTAATTTCGCCACTATTAATTAACTCTATATTGTTCTCAACTTCCAGAATCAATTCACCTTTAGAAGTAATACTTTTGGCAATGCCTGTTAATAGTTTGTCATTTTTAATAATAGATACTTCTTTATTCTTGTCATTCCAGTTCTCTTCCCAAAACTCTATTATCCTACTTGGATTATTTCTTTTGTATTCATGCATCCAAAAACAAAAAGAATCTATCAACTTATAAGCTATATCCTCAAGGCTTGATTGTTTTCTTAGTTCGATACTGATGCTAGTAGGACTGATAGCATAATTTGCTCCTTCATGAAGAAAGTCTTTCTCGTCTAAATTAACATTAATGCCAATCCCTACAATAATGAAATTTTTAGAATCTTTCTCGTAGTTTGATTCACATAAAATTCCTGCGATTTTATTAGAATTAACAAGAACATCATTTGGCCACTTAACTTTCGGCTGCAAATTAAAAGACGATAATGTATCGAGTACAGCATTTGCAGATAGAAGAGATATTAATGATGGTGGAGGGTCAGCGAGTTTCGGGTAATTTATTATAGCTGACATTGCAATGCTCTTTCCTTCCATTGAGTGCCAATACCTATCATTCCTACCTCTGCCTCCAGTCTGAGATTTTGCAATAATAAATACGCCTTCTTCTTTTGGATTCATGGATAAAGCATAATTGTTAGTCGAATCGACATTTTCTAGATAAACAACTTGTTTTATAAAATCCTTATAATTTGAATAATCCTGAAGTCTCTTTTCCAAATGACTATACATTTTAAACACCTAGTTGATTATAGTCTCTATACTCGGCAATAATGAGAGAAATAACTGAAAGAGCTATTGACGCACATAGTAGTGAGGATCCACCATAGCTAAACATAACTATTGGTATTCCAACTACAGGGAATATGCCTAAAGTCATACATATATTAATTACAAAATGAAAGAAAAAGTATGAACACATACCAAAAAGCAAAACTTGTAAAAAATGATCCTTGATTTGATTTAAAAAAGTTAGAGGATATACAACAATAAAGGAAAATAAAAATATTAAAAAGGCGGAACCAACTAGACCCGTCTGCTCTGCCCATACCGAAAAAGCGAAATCTGTATGTTTTTCTGGTAAGAATCTAAACCTACCTTGTGAGCTGTTTCCAAAGCCTTTCCCAACTAATTTGCCTGAACCGATTGCTATTTTTGATTGTATTGCGTTATATCCATGCCCTCTAGGATCTTTTTCCGGATTAATAAAATTAATTATTCGCTCTTTTTGATAATCTTTAAGATAGTTATTCCATACTGGTACTGAAACTATTGAAAATACTAAAAAGATTCCAATCAAAATCCCTCTATTGTATGAAAAAGTGAATATTATAGATAAAGAAACAAGCAACAACATAAACCCTGAACCAAAATCTGGCTGAATAATAATTAGGATAAATGGGGGGACAAGCAACAGTGCCCCCAAAATATATTTAACTATGAAAGATTTCGAATAAGCTCCGAGTTCTGAATAGAATTTTGCAATAATGAAAATGAATGCTATTTTTGCAAATTCAGATGGTTGAAATGAAATAAGGTTTCCAAATTTAATCCAACTTTTTGCACCAGAAATCTTTTGACCAAAAAAGAGAACAACCACTAGTAGGATTATAGATATAACATATATTGGGATTGATAAATCTTTTATCACCTTAGGTCTTAAGTTTCTTATGACTAACATCATGGCAAGTGCTATAAAAATCCAAAAAATTTGTCTAAATGCATAAGATTTTGAAAATGGTACATCTTCAATAAACAATAAATTTATAAAACTGAGTGTCATAATAAAAAAACCAGCAAAAATTATTTTAAATTCTGGCCTTCTCCATAAGTCGACTAAAGTCATGCTATATATCCTTCTTCTTTTTTTCCTTTATATAGTTTGCTTTGTAATATCTAACAATTTTTTTAATAATAGGTCCTCCTGCTGCACCACCTGAGCTACCATGTTCAGCAAATACAGAAATAACGATTTTAGGATTATCATATGGATAATACGCTGTAAACCATCCATGATTTCTAAACTTTCCGTACCCATATTGTCTTGCATCTTTAGAAATCACCTGAGCTGTTCCTGTTTTTCCTGCGAGTTTTCCATCATCTCTAGCATATCCACCTGTACCTTTCTTGTCATTAATTACACCTAATAATCCTTTTTGAACAGTTTTTAGTGTTGATTCACGAATTTCTATTTTTTCATTTTTTAAAGATTCATTTTTTTTAACTATATGCAAACTCGGTACATACCCATTAGAAGCAATGATTGAAGTCATAACTGATGCCTGAACCACATTGAGTGTTAAATAGCCCTGTCCTATGGACACATTAGCCATATCGCCAGGGTAGAATTTTCCTTTTAAATACTTCTTAATAAATTTTTGGTTAGGTACAGTTCCAGCGTTCTGTGCGAATGGTAATTTGGTAGAATGCCCTATTCTGAATTTTTCTAACCAGTTGCTATATCTTTTAATCCCTAATTTTAATCCGACCTGATAGAAAAAAACATCGCTTGATCCGATAATTGCTTGTTCTACATTGATTGTTCCATGACCACCTTTAAGCCAATCCCTAAACCTTCTTCCTCCTATGTTGATGGAACCTGGGCAATGTAATTTAGTATCTTTTGTTATAACTTTTTCCTCAAGTGCCGCTGTAGCAGTTATGATTTTAATAATTGAACCAGGTGGGTAACTAGCAAGCAGGGCTCTGTCCATAAATGGTCTTGTTTCGTCGCTATTTAATTGTTTCCAATTCTTATTGGATATAGGTTGTGCAAACAAATTTGGATCAAAAGAAGGTTTGCTAACCAAAGCTAAAATTTCCCCTGAGCTTATGTCGTGAACCATTGCGGCTCCATTTAGTTTACCGAAGGCCTCGTATATCAATTTTTCTAACTCTATATCAACTGTTAAAGAAATATTCTTTCCGCTTTTTGTTTCAATAGCTACAGCGCTATCTTCATCACCTTCTATCTCTTTTCCCTGATTATCGACAAGTAAAAATTTAGCTCCAAGCCTACCTTGAAGAACTGTATCGTATTTTTTTTCTAGGCCAGAAGCACCAGAACGACTGGACAAAAATGAACCATAAATCAAATCTCTTTTGTCGTTTGTTCTTAGATATCCAATTTTATGTGCACCGACTTCTCCATATGGATAAACTCTTAAATAATCTATTAAGAGTTCTAGAGATTCAAACTCATCTATATAAGGTTCTAATTGATAAATCAGATTTATATCCAAATCTTTTTTTAATAATATTCTTTTGGAAATGTATGGTGATTTTTCAAATTTAATTTTTTTTAGGGTTCTCTCGTCTAGATTTAGTTTGTTAGTAAGAAAGTCTTTAATTCTTGTCTCTTCTTCAGAAACATTTACTTTCATGTAAAGATTAATGATTGGTTTACTGATTGCTATTTTTCTTCCAAATCTATCTAAAATATCACCACGCGGTGAAGGCACAAGAACTTCTTTTAAAAAATTATTTTTTGATATTCGATGATATCTTTCACCCTGTATGATTTGTAAAAAAAAGAGCCTTGATAAGATGATAGCTACGAAAACTAATACTATTAAGATTGAAAAGTTTTTTCTGGATAATGAGGCCATGAAGTATATTTAATCATAAATAACATAATAATTGAAATTAAAGAATTATATAAAAGCGGTATCGTCACCATATTGACATAATCTATCAAATTTACATTATATAGATGCCTGTAAATGGCAAAAACTAAAAAAGAATGTAAAATCAAAAAAGAAAATATCATTAACACATCATTAATTGTTGATCGCCAATAGTATTTTCTAATAAAATAAAAAAAAGTAAGAAATAGAAAAATTTTTGAAAAAGTGTCAGCATAACCTACGTAATCATTAATTGATAAGTATAAAAAAATTGTAAAAGCAAGGCCAATAATTCTATTGGAATTAATACCTGTGGCAAGAAATATAATAATAAGAATTAATGAAGGGTCAGTATATCCCCCAAAATCAATTGAGTTAGAGTGAGGGAAGATTGGTAAAAAAACAAATAAGGATGCCAATATTGTTTGTAAATAATTAAAGTTTTTCATTTTTTACAATTGAAATGAACTTCGCTCCGCTTGAATAAATTAAGTCTTTAACTTTGATTCTTAAAAATCCTTCTTTGCTATCTATCTTTTCAACTCTTCCGATTTGGAAACTCGTGTATGCGAAACCACTGTTATCAGAAAGAAGAATTTTATCATCAATATTTATTTTAGACTGTGTTGGGATGTACTCAACATATGAAGAAACTCCATCTCCTTTAAAAATTCCAGAGATTTGATTTTCTCCCACTAAAACTAAAGTACTAAATCTTGGACTGTGAGGAAAAATAATTTCAGAGTGGTTCTCGAACACCTTACCAATTTTTCCAATAAGTCCTTTATCGTTAATAACTAAGTATCCTTCTTTGACTCCATCGTTCTTGCCTTTGTTTACATAGCCCATTCCAGATAAAACAATTGGTGACTTGACAGTAATCTGAGCATGAATCAAATTAAATTTACTTTCTTTTTCAAGTTTTAATATTTTCCTTAATTCTTCATTTTCATTAATTAATGATTCTTTGAGTTTGTTGTTGACTAAGGCTTCATCGGTGTAGTGTTTTGATATTTTGCTAGTAGTTACATCTGACAAGTTAGATGTAAAGAAATCAGAGAAAATAAAATGTAAATTCAATAAAAAGAAAATTACGCAAAAGAGTATTACTAATAATGTTAGTGAGATTCTTTTTATATTTCTCTTTGAAATCATTAATGTTAAATGGAAATTCTTCTTAAAGTATTAATCTCTTCAAGAGCACGGCCACATCCTCTAACAACGCAAGTTAAAGGCTCGTCAGCTACAGATACTTTAAGATTAGTTGCCTTGGAAATTCTTTCTGCAAGACCGCCAAGCAAGGCTCCTCCTCCTGCAAGCACAATTCCATCAACTATAATGTCTCCAGCAAGTTCTGGAGGTGTCTCATCTAAGGTTTCTCTTACAGCAGAAATAATATGATCTACTGATTCATCCAAAGCTCTTTTTACGTCTACTGCTGTGAATTGCATAGATTTAGGTAACCCAGAATCTAGGCATCTCCCTCTTATTGACATCTTAAGGCTTTCGCTGGGAGTCTCTCTCACATCAGATATTTTTTGCTTAACACTTTCAGCCATATTCTCTCCAACCAATATATTGTAAGTATTTCTTATATAATCCACTATTGCTGTATTCATGGAATCGCCTGCGGTCTTAATTGATCTACTAATAACCAAGCCTCCTAGAGATAGAACTGAGATTCCAGTAGTACCTCCACCAATATCTATAACCATTCCGCCTCTTGATTCTAGAACGGAAGGCATCTCGGCACCATATGCAGCTGCCATAGTTTCTTCTATTAGATATACTTCCCTTGCACCAGCTGACTCCGCTGCTTCAATAACAGCTCTCTTTTCAACAGGGGTGATTCCAATTGGAACAGACACAACAACTCTTGGTCTAACAAGAAAATTATTTTTGTGATATCTTGAAATAAAATATTCGAGCATTTTTTGTGTTACTTCAAAATCAGCAATAACGCCATCTTTGAGCGGTCTAATCGCATCAATTTTTCCATGAGTTTTACCTATCATAGCTTTTGCCTCATCCCCAACCGCTAAAATTGTTTTTTCACCCAATTTGTCAATTTGAACAGCGACAACGGACGGTTCGTTAGCGACAATACCTTCGTTTTTAACATATACAACAATATTGGCTGTACCTAAATCTAATCCTATATCTATAGAAAAATAGTTAGCTATTTTGTCCCAGATTGTATAACTTTTGGTTGCATTGCTCATTAATTCTTAATTATGATTAAAAAAAACTTTTTTTCAATTTTAATTGAGTTAAAACTCTATTTAATTCTCTGTCAATGGTCTTTTTGCTTCTTTGATTAGGATGTTTACATAAGAAAAATTTATATTATCAACACCTTTTAAATCTAAAGCTCTAAAAGTTTTCTCTTGCCTTGGATTGATTTCATCCTCTATAGCTAATTCATATTCTTTAATTAATTTGTTCTCATTGAAAAGTTGAACAACTACATTTATGTCTGATACTGAAAAATCACTTCTATTGTAAATTTTAATTGAGCCATAATTTTTAATATCATAGTCAACTATTATAAGTTCTCTCTTTGGAACAAAAACTTCTTTTGGAACATTCTTTTTTATCTTCTTTTTATATTCTTTCTTTTTCAAATGTTGGCGAGATTGGTTAACTGGCTTTATGCTGCCAATCATATTCGCGTTTTCGAGACTTACGTTTACGTTTTCAGTTTCGTACTGTATGTAGCCTACTTTAACATCGCTAAAAGTTTTTTTACTATATGGATCAATATAGTCCTTTATAATAACCTTGTCTCTTGTAAGCAAATTGCCTCGTGTAGTTTTATAGTTAATATAAATCTCAATTTCATTGTATTTAAATCGGCTATTATTAGTAATTTCAATATTAATAGTCCCTACAGAATGTTTGGCGTCATTAACCCATGAGAACCTGTCTATCCTTAAATCTGATCTTGGAACTGAAGCATCATCTATATCAATATCTCCAGTCACATCAATGTAGTCTTCATCTCCTCCGGTTAGTAAATACTCTTTTGGGGAAATCATTTTACCAGAGCCTACTTCAATCGACATACTCTCAAACTGCTTGGTCGGAAGTGCAGGAACATTAAAATTCTCAAAAATCTTTGTTTCTCCCGGTCCTATTAATTCTTTTGTTATAAAACTTCGAGAAGCAACAATTTTATTCCTATGTTTAAAATTTAATATAAATTCGATGTTTTGATAATAATTTTTGCTATTGTTTGTTATTTCCAGTTTATTAACAATAATAGTTTTTGTAGATGAGTCATCAACTATAAATTGAAATTCCTGAATCTTAATTGCTTCCTTAGCCTTAAAAGAGAATGCTTCAGAGTCATACATTATATCAGCAGATTTAATTGCTATCTGAGTCTTTACGGGATCGAAAGGTAACATCGGGGTTTTGATATCTTTAATAAGTTTTGTTGCACCAGGTTGGATCGAATCACCAATTGGGACTAAGAATGTTATAAGGGTTCCAGCACTATTATAAATTTGTATTTCTAAAGTGATATTTTTGAATCCGATTATAGATAAATTCTTAATTTCAATTTTTTCAAATTTTCCTAGTGTACCCATGGCTTTAGTTGACCATTTGAAATCAACAATTTCTAGCTTAGACAAGTCTGCCTTATTTATATTTTTTCTAATTTCTAATTCTTTTTGCTTGCTAGTTCTTTCATTTGATATTGATTCTTGCAAACAAACTGGCGAAAGAAAGAATATTGACGCTAATAATATTATATTTGATATTCTCATTGTGTTTAATTACAAAATAATATCTGATAAACTTAATTTTGTAATTAAAATTAGAGATTTCTATGCCTAGATATATTTTATTAACATCATTGACACCTGAAGGTAGAAAAACCTTGAAGGAACGTCCATATAGAATGAAAGAGGTCGATAAAGAGATTGAATCTATGGGAATCAAGATACTAAGTCAATATGCGACTTTGGGTCCTTTCGACTTTGTAAATGTAGTTGAAGCACCAGATAATGATGCGATAAGCAAATTGTCAATAGAACTGACATCAAGGGGTACAATTCAAATTACAACATTACCTGCAATTAATATCGATATTTTTATAAAGCACTTAAAAACAAAGGATGAATAAAATTTTAAATAAGCTTTTGGAGAAAATTAAAGAACAGTCTGTTAATGTTCCTGGGTATAAAGCAAAAAGAGTTTTAAAAATTTATTTATATCTCACAATTTTAGGAGTATTTGCTCCTCTGCTATATTTGGTTTGTATTTTAATTTTTAATAAAATGTGATGGTCAATATTAATATATCTTCGAAAAGATGGTTGATTGTAGGTGGAGGTGAAGTTGCAACTAGAAGACTAAAAAAAATCATTGAATCAGAAGGTTCCGTTAAACTTGTGGGAAAAAGTATTTCCAAACAAATTAAAAATATTTCCAAAAAAAACAAAAATATAAAGTTGCTAGAAAGAAGCTATCGTGTTTCGGATTTGAATTCTACAGACTTTGTAATTGCATGCACCAACAATAAAGACCTTAACGATAAAATAATCAAAGCTTCCAGAAAAAAGAATATATTGGCATCTAATGCTTCAAATCAAAAATTGAGTGACTTTTCTTTTACGTCTACGTTTAAATTAAATAAAGATATAAGTATCAATTTCGATACTGCGGGCAACTCGCCTCTGTTTAGTAAAGTTATACGAATTCTTTTTCAGGAAAATTTAAAACAAGATTTATTAAAAATCTACAAGCTACTAAAATCATCAAGAAGAGATAAAGACGAGTTGAAAAGGCTTGAAAAATTAATACTAAAATCTGGATTATTAAAAAGTGGAACATATAATAATAATGTTACTAAAATCATAAAAGAGTTAAAAAAAGGAATAAAAGCGAATGGGTCAAGTTGATACAAGCAATTTTCATAAAGGGCTGAGAATTTTACATGAAGAAGAAATGTGGGAAATAATAGAATTTCAACATAGAGTTATGCAACAAAGAAGCCCAGTCGTTAAGACAAAATTAAAAAATATAATTAGTGGGTTAGTTCAAGAAAAGAGTTTTAGATCTGGGGATACTTTTGAGCTGCCTGATTTAGTTAAGAAAGAATCACAATTTCTATATTCAGACGGAAATAGTTTTACTTTTATGGATATGACTGACTATGAACAATACAACCTCAATAAAGAGGTTCTTGGAGAAAAAAGTAACTTTTTAAAAGAAGAACAGAATGTACAGCTAGTTCATTATAATGGCTCACCAATCGATATAGAGCTCCCTACAAGCGTGGAGCTTGAAATATCAATAACCGAGCCTGGTATTCGTGGAGATACGGTTACTGCGGGTAGTAAGCCAGCTGAATTGGAGACTGGTATTAAGATTTCTGTTCCATTATTTATAAATATAGGGGATATAGTCAAAGTTGATACAAGGGATGGAAAATACTTAGAGCGAACAAAGAAAGCATGAATAAATTTACTTTGTAGGTCATATATTTTACAATTTTGCTATGAAGAATATAAAAGTCTTCTCAGGTACTGCCAGCAAACAGCTAAGCAAGGCCATATGCAAAAACTTGCATATTAATCTTGGAAATCTAGAAATCAGAAGATTTAGTGATGGAGAGATTTTTGTAGAGATAGATGAAAGCGTAAGAGGCTCAAATGTATATGTTATCCAATCAACTTCTGAGCCTGTAAATGAGAACTTAATGGAATTGTTTATAATAATAGATGCTTTAAAACGAGCAGCTGCCAATGAAATTACAGCTGTTATACCTTATTTTGGTTATTCCAGACAAGATAGAAAAGTTTCCGACAGGTCTCCGATAACAGCTAGACTTATTTCAGATTTGCTTATTACTGCTGGAATAAAAAAAGTTATAACTATGGATTTACATGCTGGTCAGATTCAAGGATTTTTTGATATACCTGTAGATCATCTTTACGCTAGGCCAATAGCAATTAAATACATCAAGAAAAAATTTAAGAAAGAAAATTTTACTATTGGATCTCCTGATGCTGGAGGTATGGAGAGAGCTAGAGTGTTTGCGAAACAGCTAAAAGATTCAAGTTTGATTATGACAGATAAAAGACGTCCAGCACCGAATATGGCTCAAATAACTAAGGTTATTGGTGAAGTACAAGGAAGGAATGTGATATTAATTGATGACATGATTGATACTGGTGGAACAGCCGTTAAGTCTGCTGAGGCTATAATTAAATCTGGGGCAAAAAGCGTATCGATGTTTTGTACTCATGGAGTACTTTCAGGAGATGCTGTAAAAAATATAGAAAATTCTCATATTGATGAACTTATAATTACTGATACAATAAATAACCAAGAAAAGCTAAAGGGCTCAAAAAAGATAAAAGTATTAACTGTTTCTGATTTAATTGCTGAGGCTATAAAAAGAATTGTTAGTAATAAATCTATTAGCCAATTATTTTCTTAGGAGAAAAAAATGTCGACGGTTCAATTTAATGTAACAAAGAGAGATTCGCTTGGAAAAGAAGCAAGTAAAAAATTTAGAAGAGATGGCCTGATTCCAGCTGTTGTTTATGGAAAGAACAAAGAAAATCTTAATATCAATGTTAATCATTTAAAGCTAAAGCAAATATTTAAGTCTGATGCGGGCGAAAATACTATAATAGAAATGCAAGTTGAAGATTCAGATATAAAGAAAAAAGTCCTTCTAAAGGAAGCTCATCTGGATACGCTTACCAGCAACCCTATTCATTTAGATTTCTATGAGATTAACGAAAGTGAGAAAGTTAAAGTCTCATGTCCTTTAAAATTTACTGGAAAACCAGAGGGAGTAAAAAATGGTGGCGTCATTCAAACACTTGCTAATGAAGTTCAAGTTCAATGCTTGCCAGAAAACATTCCTAATAATATAGAAATTGATATTGCTCATCTTGAAATAGGGGAAACTTTTAGAGTAGAAGATCTAACTGAAGTTGAAGGGGTAGACATTGTATCGAATCCTAACAGCACTGTCCTTAGCATACTTGCGCCAAGGCTTATAACAGAAACCCAGGAAGCTTCTTCCGAAGAAGAAGGTGAAGAACAACAAGAAGAATCTTCAGAAGAGAAACCAGCTGAAAGTGACAAAGAAGAAGGAAAATAATACATTTTTATTAGTTGGCCTTGGTAATCCTGGAAAAAAATACGAGGAGACAAGGCATAATATTGGTTTTACTTTCATTAACTCCATAGCAAAAAAAGCTTCAATTAATATAGATAAATCAAAATTCTCTTCGTTGTGTGCAAGGTACGAAAGTGGAGAAAACTATTTTCTGCTAAGTAAGCCACAAACTTTTATGAATGAAAGTGGAAAAGCAGTAAGAGAAATTAAAAATTACTATAAAATTCCAATCGATAAAACTATTATTGTCTTTGATGATTTGGACCTTAATGTGGGTCAAATTAGAATAAAAAGAGGAGGAGGATCTGGTGGTCACAACGGAATAAAATCAATTATCGAAGAGCTATCAGAAGATACTTTTATTAGAATCAGAATAGGTATAGGAAAACCAGTAAAAAAGACAGATGTTGATCAATATGTTTTGTCAAAATTTAATCAAAATGAGGTTAGTACAATTAAGGAAATAATTGATATTTCTGATGAAATTATTGATGATATAGTTTTTAAAGGAATTGCATTTGCAATGAACAAATTTAACAGTAAAATTCAATGAAGATTATCCAAAAAATATAATCACTAACTGGAGGAAATTATGGAATTATCAAATCAGTTCGTAACATATGGCGGAATTATACTTGCTGTTCTAGGCTTAATTTACGCACAAGTTACATATTGGAACTTAAAGTCATTGCCTAGAGGTAATGACACACAAAAAAAACTAGGTGTCACGATTTATAATGGCGCAATGTCTTTTATAAAACAGGAGTACAAATACATAGTTATATTTGTAGCTGTTGTTGGCTCTGGATTGTTTTTTTATTTTGGCAAGGAAACTGCCATTGCATATTTTGCAGGAGCCCTTTTATCCATGACTTGTGGATGGGCTGGAATGACATCAGCATGTATTGCTAATAGTAGAACTGCTGAGGCTGCTTCTACAAGTGGTCAAGGTCCTGCTTTAGTAACCGCTTTTAAAGGTGGCAGCGTAATGGGTTTTTCCGTGGCTAGCTTGGGCTTGCTAGGATTATCAGTAGCTTTTGCTCTTTATTTTTATCTTAATCCTGCGACTAATCAAAGTTTATTAGATTTCGCAACGCATATAGGTGGCTTTGCAATGGGAGCAAGCTCGGTAGCACTTTTTGCTAGAGTTGGTGGAGGAATCTACACAAAAGCTGCAGATGTTGGAGCAGATTTAGTAGGAAAAGTCGAAGCAGGAATTCCTGAAGATGATCCAAGAAACCCTGCAACAATAGCTGACAATGTTGGTGACAACGTTGGTGATGTAGCTGGCATGGGAGCAGATTTATTTGAATCTTATGTAGGAAGCGTTATAGCAACGATTGTTATTGCTTCAAGCTTTGCTCTTTCTAGTGAAGCCAAGCTTGCGTACTATGCTTTTCCAATAATTCTTATTATTGTTGGGACACTAGCATCATTTATTGGAACAAAAGTTGTAGATATCCTACAAAAATCGGAACCGTCTGGTGTGTTAAGAAAAGCTTCGCTAACTGCTGGAATTCTTTTTCTTGTATTTGGCTATTTTTCTTTAAACGTTGTTGGGGGAAGTGTTGGAATACCAGAAAGTGATCTACTTAGCGTTTTCCTTTGCTCAATAGTTGGGCTATTATCAGGATCTACAATTGGGATGATTACAGAATACTATACTTCAGGTAAACCAATCCAAGATATTGCCGATGCATCAGATCGTGGTGGAGTTGCAACAAATATAATCAGTGGACTTTCTGTTGGCATGTTAAGTACAGCTCTCCCGGTAATTGTAATAGTCTTAGCTATAGTTCTTTCGTATCTAAGCTTCGGTCTTTATGGTATTGGTATAGCTGCTGTTAGCATGCTAGCAACAATTGGTATTACCATGTCAGTGGACGCTTATGGTCCAATAGCTGATAATGCTGGTGGTATTGCGGAAATGGCTCATTTAGGTCCTGAAGTACGAAAAATTACTGACAAACTAGACTCTCTAGGTAACACGACAGCCGCAATAGGTAAAGGGTTCGCAATAGGTTCAGCCGCATTAACTGCTCTAACCCTATTTGTTGCTTTTGCGGCAGCTTCAAAATTAGAGGTTGTTAATCTTACAGATCCTAAAGTAGTTGCTGGGTTGTTGCTCGGTGGCATGGTCCCTTATCTTTTTGGAGCATTAACAATGGGAGCTGTTGGTAGAGCTGCTGAAGGTATGGTTCAAGAAGTAAGAAGACAATTTAGAGAAATAAAAGGAATAATGGAAGGTGAAACAGAACCAGACTACGCTTCTTGTATTAAAATTAGTACAGAATCTTCTCTAAAAGAAATGATAGTTCCAGGTCTTTTAGCTGTCATCTGTCCTTTGGTTATAGGCTTTTTATTGGAGCCAAAAGGATTAGCTGGATTTTTAGCTGGTGCTCTTATTTCAGGAGTAGCCCTTGCTCTTATGATGGCAAATTCCGGTGGCGCTTGGGATAATGCAAAAAAATATATAGAGGAAGGAAATGTTGGAGGTAAAGGATCAGAGGCTCATAAAGCTGCCGTAGTTGGCGACACTATTGGTGATCCATTTAAAGATACATCCGGTCCTGCTATGAATATTTTAATAAAATTGATGACAATTGTGTCTTTAGTTTGTGCACCATTGTTCTTATAAAATGAGTTCACTTAGCTGCGGTATTGTTGGATTACCTAACGTCGGGAAATCAACTATTTTTTCGGCTCTTACAAATGCCGCAGCTGAAAGTGCAAACTACCCTTTCACGACAATAGAACCAAATATAGCTGTAGTCGATATTCCGGATGAGAGATTGGGCAATCTTCACAAACTCTTAAATTCAGAGAAAAACATACCTGCATCTTTAAAATTTGTTGATATAGCAGGGTTAGTAAAAGGGGCAAGTGATGGGGAAGGTTTGGGTAATAAGTTTCTTGCAAACATAAGAGAAGTTGACGCAATAGCTCATGTATTAAGATGTTTTGAAGGTGACACAACCCACGTCTTAGAAACAGTAGATCCCATTAGAGATTTAGAGATAATTAATCTTGAATTGGCAATTAGTGATTTACAAATTCTAGAGAAGAGAATAGTAAAACTTGATAAGATTAAAAAGAGTGGGGACAAAGAAGCATTAAGGGAGTACGAAATAGTAAATGAAATCATTGATCTTTTAAATAAAAATGAAAGTCTGAATATAAATGCTAACTTTGAGAAAAACGATTTACAGATTGTAAAAAGGTTAAATTTGATCTCTACAAAACCAATGATGTATGTTCTAAATTATGGGACAACGTCAATTGAAGAAGAGAAAGCCAGCCAATTAAAGGAGGCTATTTTGCGTAGGGGTGATTCGTATATAGAAATTTATGGACTACTTGAGAATGAAATTAGAGATTTAGATGATGAAGATAAAAAGCTATTTCTTAAAGAATATGACATAAGTGAAACTGGATTAAGAGTACTAATAAATAAAGCGTATTCGATGCTCAATTTGATAACCTTTTATACCGCAGGTCCAAAAGAAACAAGAGCTTGGAGCATTATGAACAATTCCACGGCTCCTACCGCTGCCGGAAAGATACATTCGGATTTTCAAAAAGGGTTTATCAGAGCCGAGATAATTGATTATTCGGATTATATCGAACTAGGCTCAGAAGAAGAAGCAAAGAATAAAGGGTTGATTAGATCCGAAGGAAAAGATTACATCGTCAAAGATGGAGATATAGTTCACTTTAGGTATAATGTTTAGCAGCCTGTTGTCAATTTAATTGACCAACAGTCCATAACAGGAGATCAGAAATGACGAATTTTTACGAGGTTCTTTTTATAGTTCCTACTACTTTACCAGAAGATACGAATAAAGAGTTGTCCGATAAAATCAAACAAACTATTGAGCAAAAGTATTCTTCAAAAATTTTAAAATTTGAGAAGTGGGCAGACAGAAAGCTTGCTTACACCATACAAGACTACAAAGAAGGTAGGTATCATCTGTTAGAAACAGAGTGTACCGCTGATTGTATCAAAGAAGTTGAATCAATATTAAGTTTTGAAAAAACTTCTGTTCTTAGATTTATAATTGACAAAATAGAAAAAAAGGTGAAAAAATGACTGAAGAAAAAAAACCATACAAAAAAGAATATAATAAAGATAGGGATAGGAAACCTAGGAAAAGACCAGCAAAGCTGCTAGAAGGGGATGTCCAAGTTAATTATAAAAATGTTGAGTTACTTTCAAACTTTATAACTGAGAGAAAAAAAATTGCTCCAAGAAGAATGACGGGTGCGACCGCTTCTCAACAAAGACAAATTTCAAAGGAAATAAAAAAGGCTCGCTATATGGCCCTTCTTCCCTACACGGTCAATCACAAATAACAATTAATCATGAAAGTAATCTTGTTAAAAGATGTTAAGAAGATTGGTAAAAAAGATGACATTTTAGATGTTAATGAAGGACACGCTAGAAATCATTTGATTCCTAACAAGTTGGCTGTAGAGGCGGATAAAAAAAACCTAAATAGTTTACATTCAAGAAAAAATAGCACCGAAAAAAGAAATTTAGCTAATATTGAAGAAGCAAAGCAATTAGCCAGTAAACTCAAGAATGAGACTGTAGAGTTCCATGTAAAAGAAAATGAAGGAAAAGTTTTTGGTTCTATTACAGGTAAATCAATTGCCAATCGCTTAATTAAACTAGGGTATCAAATTGATAAAAAATCTATAGATTTGCCTCGACCAATTAATACTTTGGGGGACTTTAAAATAAAAATTAAACTCTACACCAGCATCTATGCAGAAGTATCTGTAGTAATAAAGAAAGAAGAAAATTGACATTAATAAAAAATTTATAGTACCCTAACAAAACAATGATATTAGAAGTAATTCCAGGTGGGGCTTTTGTAGAAAATACATATTTAATTCAAGGAAGTGCGTCTGAAGAACTAATTATAATTGATCCCGGAAGTCAAATTGAGCAGATAGAGCTAGCAGCCAAAAATATTAATTTTAATACCCTACATATAGTGAATACTCATTCACATCTAGATCATGCATATGGAGTAGAGTATTTCAAAAATAAATATAATGCGGAATTCTATATCCATAAAAATGAAGAGTCGATTCTAGATGCGATGATTAATGCTTCAATCAGATTTGGTCTTGAAGAATTCGCTAATCCCATAATTCCAAAAATAGACAATTACCTTGAAGACGATCAGGAATTAACTTTAGCAGGTCTAACATTCAGATGCATACTTGTTTCAGGTCATTCTCCAGGAAGCTTATGTTTCCTTTTTGAGTCAGAAAAGAATCTTGATGAGGATTTTGCACAAAATATTGTTATATGTGGAGATACAGTTTTTGCTGGAAGTGTTGGAAGAGTGGATTTAACTGGTGGAACGACTATGGAGGAACTTGTTGGAAATATTAATAGTAAGTTAATGTGTTTACCTGAAACAACACGACTGCTTCCTGGTCATGGACCAGAAACCCTTGTTAGCATAGAAAAAGAATCTAATCCTTATCTGATTGGTATGTATAATGAATCTTAAAAATATAAAAGTTTTAAGGTTGCTCTTCATTGCGGTTAGCTGCTTCCTTTTATTGATAGTAACAATTGAAGTTTTTGAGCTGATTAAACAATCCAGCAAAAGAAACTATATATATAGCGAAATTAAAAGAATAGAAAAAGAAAATAAGATATTTAGGCAAGAAATTCTCCTTTTAGAAAAAGATGAATTTTATTTAAATCTATTAGCAAGAAAAAAACTTGGGATGATTAAAGAAGGCGAAAAAATTTATAAATTTGATAATTAATAGTAGCTATAAATCTAAAAATGTCGAGAGATATAAAAGACATATTAAAAAAAATCGAAGCTTCCCCAAAAAAAGCACTTGGTCAAAATTTCTTAATTAACAAAAAGAAAATTCAAAAAATTGCCGAAGAATTGCTAAAACATAATCCAGAAAAAATAATAGAAATAGGTCCTGGATTAGGTGCAATAACTGATAAGCTTTTGTCTTCAAAAATAGATATAACTTGTGTAGAAAAAGACGTTAAGCTTTGTAATTATTTAGCAAATACATTTAGGAATGCCCCTATGCTAACTGTTTTGAATAATGACATATTAAAAATGAAATTTAAACAGATTGGTAGCAACAAAAAAAGTATTGTTTTTGGGAATCTTCCGTATAACATAGCCTCGCAAATAATAATCCAATTTGTTAATGAATATTACAATGAAGAAAGCATAGGTCTTTTTATGTTCCAGAAAGAAGTTGCGGAGAGAATACTATCTAGACCAAAGACTAAGTCCTACAATGCCTTCACACTGAGAATTCAAACCTTTTTTAAAGTCGAAAAGATTTTAAATTTAAATGAAAGCGACTTTTGGCCATCACCAAAAATTAAATCTACATTAATTCTTTTGACACCCAGAAGTAGAAACAAGAATATCTCTCAGAATTACTTGGAATTTTGTAATTTTCTTTCTTTGTGTTTCAAATCAAAAAGAAAAACTTTGGTAAATAATTTAAAGAAAGAGTTTCAGATTGAAGATATTACATATGCTTTAAAAGAATTATCAAAAAAAGAAAATGTCAGGGCAGAAGAATTAAACAATGATAATTTTATTCAATTATTTTGTAGCTTAAAAAATTAAAAGTAATAAATTTTACTTAGCAATTTATCAATAAACGGGCGGATAGAATAGTCGTAATCGTTGACTATAATTGAGAAAGCATAGAGGTCATCATCTTCTCCTCTAAAATATCCTGACAAAGAACTAACGCCATAAATATAGCCAGTTTTAGCTCTAAGATTGTCGTAAAGTGGTTCACTTTTAAATCTTCTTACTAAAGTCCCGTCAATCCCTCCAATAGCTAAAGATTGATAGAAATCATCAAAATAATTTTGTCTGGATGCAAATTCTAAAATTTTAACCATAGCAGCAGGTGATATTTTGTTTTTTGAAGAAAGTCCAGATCCATCACTAATGGTAAAACTCTCGTCTTGAAGGTCAATCTTATTAATCAAAAAATCTTTTACTAGTTTCCTAGAATTTATCCAAGACCCCTTTGTTCTAAAAAAATTAGCGGATAACTTTTTAAATAAATGTTCTGCATATAGATTATTACTTTTTTTGTTTACTACGCCGACAATAGTAGAAAGCTGTGCGGAAGAGGATTCGTATTTTATTTTAAAAGGAGTTAGTTTTCGCATTATAGGTATCTTTGAAATTTTGATAGTGCCATTAAACTTTATTTTTTGTCTTTTCAATTCCTTTTTAAATTTTACTCCCAATAGATATAATGGATTATCAGTTAAATATATTGTTGAACCAGAAGAATAGTAGTTTCCATCAATAGCAATTGATGATACATATGGCGCCCATGGAAGCCCTTTCCACTTATCTTTCCAATCACGATTATAATAAGGTTTTTCGTAGTAGTTGTTGTTAACAACTATGTTCCCATTTATTGATTTAACTCCCATTTCTTTAAGGTACATAACTGCTTTTCTTAAGTGAATTCCTTTTAAAGTTGGATCACCTTTTGTATCAATAAAGAAATCTTGATTGTATTCGCCAGTTTGATTTTTTTTAACAGCAAGAAAGAAAATTGTCTTGAATCTGTAGTTTTTTCCTAATAAATGTAAAGAGCTTATAGTGGTAACAATCTTTTGGTTTGACGCGGGTGTAAATTTTTTATTTCCCTTATAATTTACAATAACTTTTCCATCAGTAATGTTTTTAACGTGGATTCCTAAATTTGGACTTTGTGAAACTTGTTTGCGTATTAACGAATCTAATGTTTCCGCTATAGATAAAGGGCTTATGAATAGAAAAACAAAAAAGAAGTATGCGAAACTTTTTTTAGTTAATGTGAATCTGCCCATGTTTTTCCACTTTTAAGTTCTACTATCAAAGGAACTTTTAACTTGATTGCATTCTCCATATGCTCAATTATACGCTTTGAAACATATTCTATCTTGTCTTTTTTAATTTCAAAAACTAATTCGTCATGTACTTGCATTATCATTTTAGAATCATTTTTCATCGAAAGGTCATTATTAATGGAAATCATGGCCTCTTTTATGACATCAGATGCTGAACCCTGTATAGGAGTATTGATTGCGGCTCTTTCTCCTGCGGCTCGTAGTGCGAAATTGTTTGAGTTAATATTTTCAATACGCCTTCTTCTCTTCAAAAGCGTTTCCGAATAGCCTCTTTGTCTTGTCAGATTTATTGTTTCATCAAAGAATCTTTTTACTCCGCTGTACCTTTCGAAATACTTTTGGATGTAAGTCTTTGATGTTTTTGAATCTTGATTAATTTGTAAAGCTAAACGTTTAGGTCCTATTCCATACAATATTCCAAAATTTATTGTCTTTGCTATTCTTCTTTGATTTTCATCAATCAAATCTTTATTTAAATTAAATATCTCAGATGCTGTTTTTGTGTGAATATCCTCTCCATGTTTAAAACTTTTTACCATTTCAGCATCTTGTGAGAAATGAGCTAAAAGTCTAAGCTCTATCTGTGAATAATCAGCAGAAAGAATAATAGAGTTTTTGTCACCAGATACAAACGCCTCCCTTATTCTTTTACCTTCTATAGTTTTAATTGGTATGTTTTGTAAATTTGGATTACTTGAAGACAATCTACCGGTTGCTGTTCCAACTTGATTATATGAAGTATGTATTTTTTTTGTTTTTTTGTAAATAAGATCAGGCAATGAATCTAAATATGTAGATTTAAGCTTAGAATAAAATCTAAAAAGTAGAATTTCGTTTAAGACTTCATGCTGATTAATTATATTTTGTATTGATTCTGAATCGGTAGAGAATTCCCCTTTTTTGGTTTTTTTGAAAGGTTTTAGTTTTAATTTTTCATATAATATTTTTCTCAACTGTAATGGAGAGTTTATGTTAAATTCTTCTTCAACAAGTTTGTATATGTTGTCTTCTATCTTTTTTATGGAAATGCTAAATTCACTACCCAGCCTTTGGAGTTTTTTCTGGTCTACTTTTACTCCCAAGCTTTCCATTTCAGCTAACACTTTAATAAATGGGACTTCGTGCCTATTAAAGTGAGTTAATAGTTTGTTTTCTTTTAATTTTTCATTGAATAAATTGAATAATCTTAGGGTAATATCTGAGTCCTCACATGAATAGTTAGTAGCAGTATCTATTGCAACATCTGAAAATAAAATACTCTTTTTGTCTGAGGTGGTAACTTCTTTGTACGTAATCATTTTATAATCCAGAAATTTTCTGGATAAATTATCTAGGCTGTAACTTTGCAAAGAACTATCAAGAAAATGTGCTGCAATCATTGTATCAAAATGGACTCCTAATAGATTAATGTCATATTTCGAGAGAACTATAATCTCATATTTTATATTTTGGCCAATTTTCTTAATTTTCTCGTTCTCAAGTATGGGCTTAAGTTGTTCCATTACGTATTCAATATCAAGTTGTTTTACATTTTCTTTATGTAGCAAAGGAATATAAAAACCTGTTTCAATAGTATATGAAAAAGATATTCCTACTATATCTGCTTCTACCGGATTGGGGGACGTGGTCTCTAAATCTAGGGATAAAAATTTCGAGCTCTTTAAATTAACTAGTAATTTTTCAAAATCTTTTTTGTTTAAAATTGATTTATAATTAGAAGTTTTAATTTTCTCAGAATTAGTTTTATCTTCGACAAGAGTATCAAATTCAAGTTCAGAAAAAAGATTGTTTAATTCGCTTTGATTAGGTTCAGAAATTTTAAATTCGTCTATTTTGTAGGGCAAACTTAAATCTGTTTTTATTGTTACAAGCACCTTGCTCAACTCAGCTTCCTCTTTGTATTCGAATAGAAGATTTCTAATTCTTTCTTTCTCGATTTTATCTAAATTCTTATAAAGATTTTTTAGTGTCTTATATTTTGATAATAATTCCTGTGCGGTTTTCGGCCCAATCCCTCTAACGCCTGGAATGTTATCTATCGAGTCTCCTACTAGAGCGAAAAAATCTATCATCTGATTTGGGCTTAATCCATATTTTTCTTTTACTTTATCAATCGAAGTTGTTCTATCTCGCATTGTATCAACCATGGTTACTTCTGAATCAATAAGTTGGGTAAAATCTTTATCTCCTGAGAGAATAACTATTTCATATTTAGATTTAAATTTTTTAACAAGTGAGCCTATGACATCATCAGCTTCATAGTTATCCATCGATAGGACCATAACACCTTTAGCTTTGAGAAAATTGATAATTTTAGGGAATTGAAGAGAAATATCTTCAGGTGCTTCGCCTCTATTGGCTTTGTATTCATCATAAATATCATTTCTGAAAGATTTGCCGCCTGAATCAAAAACTGCTGCAAAATATTCTGGTTTAATATTTTCAAATAACCTATTGATCATATTTACGAAACCAAAAATCGCATTAGTAGGAAAACCTTTAGAATTTTCTAGATAATTAATCGCATGATACGCTCGAAATACATAAGAGCTAGCGTCTAATATGAAAAACTTTTTTGAGCTCATTAATCATTAAGCTTCTTTGCTAATTCCCCATTCTCAAACATTTCGACACAGATATCGCAACCGCCCACAAATTCACCATTAATGTACAATTGCGGAAGTGTTGGCCAGTTCGAGAACTCTTTAATACCTGAACGAAGCCCTTCATCAGATAAAACATCAAAAGTTTTATATTCGATTTTAAAGGAATTAAGGATTTGAACTACTTGGGATGAGAAGCCACACATAGGCATTTCCGGCGTACCTTTCATGAATAATACGATCTTATTTTCTGAAATTGAACTAGTTATCAATTGTTTAATGTCTTCAGACATAAATCACCTTCTATCTCTTTGACTCTTCCGGTGAAAGAGTTTTCATTGATAATGCATGGATATCATCAACCATGTCGTCTTTTAATGCAGAATAGACCATTTTGTGTCTTTCTAAAGTAGATTTTCCCACAAACATGGGGCTTATAATTTTTGCCTCGAAATGGACTCCATCTCCTTTTACTTCTGCTATTGTTTCTGGCATAGAAGATTCTATTTTATCTTTTATATACTTAACATCCATAGCAATACAACTATTATAATACAATTCTATATGCTATCAATTTAATAAATTAAGTTAAAGAAATTTAAGAGAAAAATGATAAGAAAAAGGCTTAAAAAAAGTAGACCGCAAATAGCAAGGACTTTAAGTGGTCTATTAGGTCTAAATTCTTTAGGAAAATTAAGATTAAATATTAGTTTAAAATTTAAATATGCTAAGAAAGGGGCCGTAACGAAAGAAAGAATTGTTGCCAAATCAACTAAGTACTTCATTCTTTTCCCCAGATAAAAAATCGTAATAAGAGTTCCGAGTATAACAAATATTAACAAAACCGTTTTGTAATCTTTCTCCTCTCGTTTTGAGTTGTTCTTAATAACAGCAATACTCTTATTAAGAACTCTTGGAAATGCATCAAGACAAGTAAGTGTTGTGCTAAACATTGTTGTAAATGCAGTCAAAAGTATAATATTCCTAGACCACTCTCCTAAAGAAGAATATAGTTGGACAAGTTGATTAACAAAAGTGGTAGCACTTGGAGCAAACTCTTCTCCACTCCCATAGAATACATTCGCACCTAGGATTAAAAAAATAACTGCGAGGAGCGAGGTTACAACATAAGAAATATTAAAATCGAGAAAATTGTCTTTGTATGAAAATTTTTCATTGTTCTTTTTCTTTTCGATAATCCATATCGATGACCATGCAGATAAATCTATTGGGGATGGCATCCAACCAATTAGTGCAATAACAAAAGTTAATCCAATTGATGACATGATTTCTGGGGGTACAAAGTTTACAGAAGGAGTTAATGTAATTTGACTGGTTAGGTATACGGAGATTAAAGTTGAAACAATCAAAATAAGAATAAGAATCTTTATAAATCTATCAAAGTACTTTCTATTAACAAAAAGTATAATAAAGCTACAGACAAATAAAATTATCAAAGAAGTTGAGAGAAAATCTAGGTTTAATTGTAACCAATTTTGAAGAATTGCTGCAGTAACTCTTGTAACTCCTGCCTGAATCGTAAACATAGTAGAAACTGTTAGACCTAAAAAAAGATAAATCGCCCAATTACCAATTTTTTTATATCCATCAAGTACTGTTTCGTTTTTAACAACTGTATATCTTGTTGCAAATTCAAAAAATGGGTATTTCAAAAAATTAGCAAGAATAACTGCAAGGATTAAAATATAACCGTAAGTTGCACCAGCTCTTGTTGACTGAACGATATGCGAGACACCTATGGCTGCCGATGCCCATAAGATGCTGGGACCAAGCCTGTTAATTACTTGTAAAATATTTTTCATAAATCTAGAATATTATATTTTTTTTTAGTTAAATTATAGCTATATTTTATTTTATAACATGCAGCTTGATTTACTACTACTTTTAAATTTGATCTCCACATCAGTCCTTGTAGGGGTTATATTGGTGATACATTTTGTACACTATAAGACATTTATTTTTATTGATAAAAGTTACTTTGAGGAATTTCATATTTCCCACATTAAAAGTATATCCTACATAGTAGTCCCACTCATGCTAGTGGAGATAATTGTAGCTTTTTTTCTTTTTGTGGATATTCAAATGGGAATGAGTTTTGAAGAATGGCATCGAGTGTTAATCTTAGTTAATTTGATTTGTGTAATTTCTGTTTGGGCCGTAACCTTTTTTTTATGTGTACCTGCTCACAATGAATTGTCCTCAGGTAAAAATAATGCTCTTATATTTAAGCTTATCGAAGCAAATAAAGCTAGAGTTATATTATGGGCTGTGAAGCTAGTTGTCTCAATTATTCTATGTATTAATTTTTAGGTGTTTAGATTATGAACTTTTTTGAAACGATTGTTATAGGTGCTGGGTTGACGGGGTTAACAATAGGTTCGTTATTAACAGAAAAAAACAGAGAGTTTGTAATATTAGAATCCGATAACAAAATTGGTGGGAGAGTTAAGACAGAAAAATTTAATGATGAGTTTTTGGATGTGGGGTTTCATGTATTATTTGAAAATTATCCTAACTTTAAAAATTTTCATGGTATCAAAAAAATACAAAAGCAATACTTCAAATCTGGTTTTAAAATAAAAGTTCAAGACAAGTTTTATAAAGTCTTAAATCCCTTAAGACATCCTTTCGGTTTCTTGATTAATAATCATTTTCCGGGTTTTTCTAATAAAGATAGGTTGCTTTTATTAAAATTGCTTTTAGATAAAAAAATACTAACTTGTAAAAATATAGAAATAATTAATTTTTTACAGAATTATGGTTTTAGTAGTGAATTTATAGAATATTTTTTTAGGAATTTTTTTGGAGGAGTTTTCTTAAATTATAATCTTTCTGTACCTATGGAATATTTTCTTTTCATTTTTAAAATGTTTGCTTTTGAGAAAGTATGCATTCCAAAGGAAGGGATACAGACAGTGGCGCAGACATTAAGTAAGGGAATTACAAAAAACTCGATACTACTAAATTCCAAAGTAAAAAAAATCTTAAACAATCAATTAGAAACAGATAGCGGCCAAAAGTATTCCTTTAAAAGGCTGGTCTGTACTGACCCAAGTATCGAGCTCTGTATGGATAGCTCAATTAATTCCAACGTCTTTCGAGATATTACATATAGTTCAACACATTGCTATTATTATGAATGTAATGTCGAAAATGTTGATGAATATTTAATATATTTGCTACCAGATACAGAAGAAATAGTTAATCTGTATTTTAGAAAAGCTAATTCAGGTAAATATATAATTTCTATATCCTCAATGGGTGCCTGTACAGATCAATCAGAAAAAAAAATATCTTGTGAAATCCAAAAAATCTTCCCCACAATTACTAATTTGCGATTAATAAAAAAGTTTTTTATAAGAAAAGCTCTACCATCCAATTCTAAATACTTTGATTACAAAGACAAATCTTTTCTTAAATATAGCAAAAATATATATTTTGCTGGTGATTTTCTTAGTTATCCTTCTAGTAATGGAGCGATTGAGTCTGGTATGAGGGTTGTAAAAGAATTAATAAAGTTAGAGAGGTAAGTATAATGATTGATTGTGCAGTAATTGGAACAGGTATAAGTGGAACATTTGCAGCATTATATCTAAAAAAATTTGGCATTAGCAATATAGCAATGTTTGATAAGTCCAGGGGTCTTGGCGGAAGGTTTGCCACTAGAAGAGTCGAGGATGGTAAGTTCGACCATGGAGCTCAATATTTAAATATAGAGCCGGTTAAATTGGTGCCAGAAATTATGAAACTAATAAAAAATAAAATTATTTTTAAATGGGGAGATAAAGAAATATATGTATGCAAAGATGGCATGAGTAATATCTCAAAATTTTTATTGTCAGAGATGCCTACAAATAGGGAGTTCAAATTAATACGCATTGAAGAAACGAGGTCAAAAATTCAACTATTTTTTGAAAATGGTGAGATTGTGGATTGCAAGTCAGTAATTTTTTCATCCCCTATACCGCAAACTATAGAGATTTTCAATTCTAGCACTGTTAGTATAGACCCTGTAGTGAGCGACAAGCTTAAAACAATAGAATATGATCCTTGCATTGTTCTTTTAATTGAATCTTATGGGAAAACACAACTTTTTAATAAATATTTTGGGAATGAGTTCGTAGTTGGGAATATTGCATGGGTTGCGGACAATCATGTAAAAACTATATCGAATAGAGAAAACTTTTTTACAGTTTTTTGCTCAACTGACTTCAGCTTAATGAATCTAGAAAAGAGTTATGAAGAAATTGCGGTTCTTATAAAAAAAGATTTAAAAAAAATCTTCCCTGATGGCTATAAAATTTTATCCAATCACAAATGGAGATATTCTATTCCTAATGTCTTCTTTGAAGATGCTTTAAGTGTTAATGTTGGAGAGAAGTCTTTTGTTGGAATATGTGGAGATGCTTTTGCAAATGGTAGATTCGATGGCGCAGTTAGATCTGGTATTGATGTAGCATCACTGTATTTAGATAAATACCGTTAACAACTCATTCCAACTTGTAGTAAAATTTTTTGATTTTTTAGTTCTTTTCATTAGCCAGCTACGGTTTGTACCAGTATTAGCATATCTCAAAGTTTCGCTTCCGTAAGACTTATTGATGTGATCAAGAACTCTCATTAGTCTCTCTTCTTTCACCACCGTTTTTAGATTGTCTCCAAGAGAATACTGTTTTGTTTCAGCATTTTCTATTCCAGACAAAAAAACGTGCGCCTTTTTATACACAAGACCCTGTCTAAATATATTCTTTAGTATGTTTGTTCCAAGAACAATTAATTTTGATGTAGAATTCGTTGAATACTCCAAAGACATAGTGCTAGATAGAAATTGGTGCTCCCTGTATAAATCAAACCTGTTAGTTGATAAAGCCACTGTTAGTACAGAACAAACTGAATTTTGATTTCTCAGTTTCTCAGATGCTCTGGATATATAAGCTCCTACGGCTTCCTCCAAAGAAGCCAGGTCTGAAACCCCCTTGGCAAATGCTCTAGATGTTGTTATTTGTTTCTTTTTAGAGATCTTATCTTCGAGTTGAATACAAGGTATACCATTAAGTTCCAAAACCGTTTTTAGGACGTTAACACTTGTTTTCTTACGTATCCATATTTTATCGACATTGCTCAATTGAAATGCATTTTTTATTCCATGCAAATTAAGTGTGTTAGTGAGTCTTCTTCCTATGCCCCAAACGTCTTCCACGTGAACGTCTTCGAGAATCAATTTTCTAGAGTTGGAATTGTTTGTGCATAAAGTCTTAATTCCTTGTTCTTTCTTGGCTAATTTGTTCGCGACCTTTGCCAAAGTTTTTGTTGTTGATACACCAATAGAAACTGGTATTCCCGTCCATTTCAATATTGTTTCTCTAAGAATTTTCATATCTTTAATGAGTCTAGATTCATTAGAGCTTTTGATTTGGACGAAAGCTTCATCGATAGAATATATCTCTGTATCAGGAAAAAAGCTTTTTATTATACTCATTACTCTATTAGACATATCTGCATACAAAGTATAATTTGAAGAGAATACTTGTACTTTATTGGACTCAATTATTGATTTACATTTGAAAAAAGGATGGCCCATTCTTATTCCAAGGTTTTTGGCTTCATTTGATCTAGCAATTATACAACCATCATTATTAGAAAGAACAACGATTGGTTTGTTTTTTAGTGAAGGGTTAAACACTCTCTCGCAAGAAGCATAAAAGTTATTACAATCAATTAGCGCTATATACTTTTTCATTGCTAAACCTTATGTATTACGTATGTAACGACGCCCCATATGTCGAAATCCATCTCTTCAGTTATACGAATTTTTTTAAAGCTGTCATTTTCTGGAACAAGGAAGATTTTTCCGTTTCCTATAGAAATCCTTTTAACTGTTAGCTCTCCATTGATTGATGCTATGACTATATTTTTATCTTTCACCTGGGTTGCTCTATCTACAATAAGAGTGTCGCCAGATTTTATACCCGCATCTAACATTGACTCCCCTTCCACTTTAACAAAAAAAGTTGCTGATGGATTCTTTATAAGTAGCTCATTAAGATCCAGTTCTTTTTCTATATAATCATCACCTGGAGACGGAAAACCAGCTTGGACTCTTGCAATAAACAAGGGTAACTTTTTTGCCCCATGCGGTTTCTTTATTGGTTTAATCTCAGATACCACTAAAGCTGGCTTGCTAACAGAAGACATAGATGTAATTATACCGAACTCTTTCTAATTATTTCGATAGCCTTGCTTTTATAAAAAAAGAAATAGCGGTAACGAAATACGGAATAAGTACTAAAGCCATCAGTGTTTTATATAAAGTTGCTAATGGTCTAGCCAAGTCGTCACATGTTAATATAGCCTCACACGAAAGAAGAGTGGGTATTGACGAAAGAGAAGTTACGCTCCCTGCAAGACCTATTACTACAACAACAACTGCTATATGGATAAATTTTCGTCTTCTTTCGGTTTTTAATGCAAACGCTCCAAGTAAAGCAATTATTGCTCCCAAAAATGCTGGTATAAGAACGGTGACTGTATCGTGGGACAGGTAACCAAAAACTCCAAGCAATATCAATAGCGCTCCTGTAATTATCGTATATTTTGCCATAAAACCTCCTAATTCGTTATGACTTACAAATAAGCTTTCCTCCGGAGGAGGGATTTGAACCCCCGACCAAGTGATTAACAGTCACCTGCTCTGCCGCTGAGCTACTCCGGAATATAAGACTATGAATTTAATGTAAATGAGCTCTACAGTCAAGCAATCTTTATAGGATTGGAAACATAAAAGTATAAAAGTATAATCAACATAAATGAAGAAGAAGAATAAAAAGACAGCTCAAATCGTTAATCAAAATGCTAATTTACCTGTACCAGCTAATTCACTTGAGAAATATTTAACTGAGATAAGCAATTATGAGATATTATCTAGAGAAGAAGAATACGATTATGCAAAACAATATAGAGAATCTGGTGATATTGATGCTGCGAGGAAGCTCATTACCGCAAACTTAAGATTTGTCGTTAAAATTGCAACAGAATATAAAAATTACGGATTAAACCTCATGGATATAATTCAGGAAGGGAATCTAGGTTTGATGCAGGCTGTTACCAAATTCGACCCCACGAAAAGATATAGGTTGATTTCATATGGAGTATGGTGGATTAGGGCATATATTCAAAACTTTATAATGAAAAATTGGAGTCTTGTGAAGATAGGTACTACTCAATCTCAAAGAAAACTGTTCTATAAAATTAGATCAGCTAAAAGTTTATACAATTCGGGTGACATATCTCAAGATGAATATTATCAGAGATTATCTGAAGACCTAAAGATATCGATAAAAGAAATTAAAGAGATGGATATAAGAATGGGTGGAAAAGATTTCTCTTTGGATGAAGAGATCAAAGCTGGCGAACGTCAAACAAAAATTGAGTTTCTAGAATCAGGAAATCAGAATCAGGAAGATATTGTATTAAAGCAAGAAGAAGCTGAGGCACTTAATTCTGCGCTTGCTGAGGCATTAGAAATTTTAAATGATAGAGAAAAATACATAATAGAGAAGCGGATACTTACTGAAGATCAACTAACTCTTGAGGATATAGGAAATAAATTTAAAATTTCTCGAGAGAGAGTAAGGCAAATAGAAAAAACCGCTATAGGTAAAATTAAAAAAATTCTATTAAAGCGCGGGGTTAAAGCAGATTTTTAATAATCTTAAGAGATGAATTTAGTTCCCGAATTGTATCACATCCTGCCTGTGCAAGATTCTTGTTCCCTCCACCCTTACCTTTAAATTGAGCCGAGATATCTTTAATAGCTTGCTTGCAATTAAAAGATTTAACATTTTCACTAGATGCGCAGACAACTAATGATTTCTTTTCATTATTGGATGCAAAGAGACCTACAATTTTATCTTCCTTGGTTTTTAAATTGTCCCAAAGTAATTTGATTTGATTAGCGGTCATATTCTCACCTAAAAAAGAAACAATTCTTACATTATTAAAAATTTCAGAATTTTCAAATACATCCTCTGCCAATTGGTTCAAATTCTTCTTGTCTATTTGATTTAAATTAACTCTAAGTTCATTATTTTCTTTTTGCATACGGACAATTGATGCCGGTATATCTTCTATTGAAGAATTAAGTAAAGTAGATGAATCAATTAAATTCTTTTTTAAATTTTCAATATATGTGAAAGCTGCATCTGCTGTATGTGCCTCGATTCGTCTGATGCCTGAAGAAACTGCTCCTTCAGAAGAAATACTTAAAAAACCTAGCTCTCCTGTATTGTTAACGTGTATCCCTCCACATAGCTCCATACTAAAATCACCTATTTTAACTACTCTGACAACATCTCCGTACTTTTCCTCAAAAAATGCTGTGGCTCCTTCTTTAATTGCTTTTTTATATTCTACATTTTCTCTTATTTCTACTGTAGAGTTAGACCGTATTCTTTCGTTGCATAATTTCTCTATCTGATTCAATGTCTTTTGGTCAATATTAGAAAAATGGCTAAAGTCGAATCGTAATCTATGCGGCTCCACTAAGGATCCTGCCTGTCTGACATGGGTTCCTAAAATATCCCTTAAACAGGAATTGAGGATATGAGTGGCTGTATGGTGAGTTGAAGTAGAGTACCTATCAATTTCGTTAATACTTATTGTTAAAAAATCTCCTGTCTTTAAGGCTCCATCCTTAATGATTGCGCTATGTATATAAAAGCCTTCTTTAGATTTTTGAGTATCAATTATATCAATCATACAAGACTCGTTCTTGCCAACCCCTACATCTCCAATTTGTCCTCCTGATTCCGCATAAAATGGAGTTTCTTCAAAAATTAAATCAACTTTTTGGCCTTTCTCTGAATTAGAGACAATTTCGTTATCTTGTAAAATTGCTATAACTTTAGAATCAAGAGATACCTTATTGTATCCGTGAAAAACTGTTCCGGAATTATTTTTTATAATATCTTTAAAATTTATATTTTGCAGATTTGTTGATTTGAATTTAGACGCTTTTTTAGAAGATTTTTTTTGTTTAATCATCTCTTCTTCATAACCTTTTAAATCTAGCTCATAATCACTGTCTCTAATAATATCTTCAATTAAATCGACCGGAAACCCGTAAGTGTCATAAAGTTTAAAAACATCTTTGCCAGACAATATTTTAATTTCTTTTGATTTATCCATTGCTTCTTGCAATTGTTCAAGTCCTCTGTCAATAGTAAGAAGAAATTTTTCTTCTTCGTTTTTAATAATAGAAATAATATTATCTTCTTCATTCTTTAATTCTGGATAAAAGTCTTTCATTTCTTTTATAACAAGAGTTGATAAATTAAATAAAAAAGGATTGTTTATCCCTAATTTTTTATAGTGTCTTACTGCTCTTCTTAAGATTCTCCTTAGAACATAACCGCGTCCTTCACTTGATGGAGTTACTCCATCTGCAATGAGGAATGTCACCGCCCGTGAGTGATCTGCTAGGACTCTAATTGAAATATCTTGATTTTCATCCTGCCCGTACTCAATTGATAGTGATTTTGTAACACTATCGATTAAATATTTAAATAAGTCAGTATCGTAATTACTTTCCACCTTCTGTAGAACGGATGCTAGTCTTTCTAGTCCCATGCCTGTATCAATACTTGGGCTTGGCAATTCCGACAATTCACCACTTTCAGACTTTTCAAATTGCATGAATACCAAATTCCAAATCTCTAAGTATCTTCCACACTCACATTCAACACTACACCTTTTTGGGTCCTGACAACTTGCTGTCGCTTCACCCAGGTCATATAAAATCTCTGAACACGGTCCACAGGGACCAGTATCTCCCATCGACCAAAAATTATCTTTGTCGTCAAGTTTATAAATTCTAGAAGGCTCAACCTTCAGTTTGTTTTTCCATATTTCTTCAGCCTCGTTATCATCTTTGTGTACTGTTATATAAAGTTTTTCAGCTGGTATCTTTAGTTCTTCTGTCAAAAACTTCCATGCAAATTCAATTGCTTCTGGTTTAAAATAGTCCCCAAAAGAAAAATTGCCTAGCATCTCAAAGAAGGTATGATGTCTTCTAGTTCTACCAACATTTTCTAAATCATTATGCTTCCCACCAGCGCGAAGGCATTTTTGGCATGAAGAGGCTCTAATAAAATCTTTCTTTTCGTTCCCCAAAAAAACATCTTTGAATTGGACCATCCCTGCGTTGGTGAATAACAACGTAGGGTCATTAAAAGGAATTAAGCCAGAACTTTTCATAATTTCATGGCCATGTTCAAAAAAAAATTTCGAAAATCTTTCTCTTAAATCAGAGGATTTCATTTGATTAGTATAATGTGGATATCAAATAGAATAAACTGCCTGATAAAAATTAGATTTTTGTTTAGATTGATTTTATGAATTAAGTATTGTGAATCTTAATTAGCAGAAGTCTCTACGTTTACAAAAACTTTAGCTTTGCCTCTTTTATCAAACGTAACTAGGCCCTTTTGTAAAGCAAAAAGTGTGTGATCTTTTCCCATACCTACGTTCTTTCCTGGTTTAAATTTGGTGCCGCGTTGCCTAACAATTATTCCACCAGTGTTTACACTCTGTCCACCAAAAAGCTTTACTCCTAGCCTTCTTCCACTACTATCTCTCCCATTCTTACTACTACCACCACTTTTTGTTGTTGACATTACTTTTTACCCTTTCCCTTAGAAATCGATGTGATTTCTACAGTCTGATAAGACTGTCGATGTCCGTTTAATGTTTTTGAGTTTTTTCTTCTTCTAAATTTAAAGACTTTTATTTTTTTGCCTTTATCATCAGATAAAATCTTTCCTGAAACCTGGAATGATTTCAATTTATCTGGTTCAGAATATATTTCTTTGGTATCTGAAATCATCAGTATATCTTCGAATTTAATTTCGGCGCCAACCTCTTGGTTGGTTTTTTCTATTAAAATCTTATCACCTTGCTTTACTAAATACTGCTTTCCACCAGTTCGAACTACGGCTTCCATGATATCCTCCAAAAGCTATATTTTCACAAATTATTCCCTTTTGTCAATATTTTTACTTAATCTTCTAGCTCTACATTCCAATATGAGGCATCAACAAAGCTTAAGAAAGGCTTCCACTCTTCAAACTTAACTGTTTTTATATATAAATTTGAAAGAAGTTCCCATGAGGGTTTTACAGGTTTGTTTATTAATTTCATATTTGTAAAAGTTAATGCCTTGCTTCCTTTCTCTCGATTACATTTGATGCAACAACAGACAACATTTTCCCACATGGTTTTGCCACCTTGGGATTTCGGTATTATATGATCAATAGTAAGTTCGTTCTTTGGAAATGACAATCCACAGTATTGGCACTGTGATTTATCTCTTTTAAAAATATTATATCTATTAAACTTAACTTCTTTTGTAGGCACCTTGTCATATCTTATGACCATTATAACTCTTGGTATCTTTATAAGTTTAGATACAGTTCTTATGCAATCTTCATTTTTCATGCTAGTAATTTCGCTCCAAGTATTAAAATCAAAAGTTTCATAATTAATATCAACGGCTTTAGCAGCACCGCCATAAAGCATTAAGAATGCTCGTCTTACACTGGTCGTATCTATTGGAAGAAAAAATTTGTTTAAAACTAGAACTGGGCTGTTAAGCATCATATTATAATTTACCTGGAATTACGAATAAAAGATTTACGCAATGTTAAGAAAGGCATATAATCTAATTATGACTGCTCATTTACTTATTATTCTATCTGCAGCATTATTTATTGTTCCTTTCTTGAATTTTAGCCTTTGGCCTATTTCATGGTTTTGTTTTGTACCTTTATTTTACTTACTTAAATTTAGCAAGTTAAGCGCTATAAGAATCGGGGTTGTTTTTGGAACTACTGTTACACTAATTGGTACATATTGGATACCTACAACAATCGTTACACAAACAGGTGCAAATTATCCAATCTCTCTTCTGACACACTTTTTATACTCTATTTATGAATCTGTTTT